>LLEJ01000133.1_pt1 | contig 11270 bp, 10 predicted proteins | sample 595831 | NCBI WGS metagenome assembly LLEJ01 (sample SAMN02919310, study PRJNA255460) | bioreactor metagenome | biome: chemostat; feature: culture 2011_10.1; material: sediment; isolation source: day101 10degC chemostat 2011 inoculated with Wadden Sea sediment taken from... | place: Germany: Bremen... | reverse complement strand
TTGGAATAAATGATTGACCACCAAAGCCAGGGTTAACCGACATCAATAGAATCATATCGACCTTGTCCATCAAATAGTCAAGATAATGTAAAGGGGTCGCTGGGTTAAACACCACTCCAGCTTGGCAGCCACATTCTTTGATTAACTGAATGCTTCTATCTAGATGATCGGTCGCTTCTGCATGCACGGTAATCATGGTTGCGCCAGCTTTTGCAAAATCGGGGATAATTCGGTCAACAGGCTTAACCATTAAATGCACATCGATTGGAGCGGTAATACCATAGTCTCTTAGTGCTTTACAGATTGGCGCGCCGAACGTAAGGTTTGGTACGAAATGATTGTCCATTACATCAAAATGCACAACATCAGCACCTGCTGCGAGTACTTTTTCGACATCTTCACCTAAACGGGCAAAATCTGCAGATAAAATTGAAGGGGCAATAAGAAAATCTTTCATACTCGGTCTCTTTATAGAATTGGGCGAAATGTGGTCGCAATTCTACCTAAGGAAACCAAGAGATCATAGTGCTAAGTGGCCTGAAATTGGGATAAGTAACAACCCTTATACAAGGCTCATTTTAACCCTATCGTCTGATATTTCTTCTGGTGGCGTAAACAGAGCAAAAAGTTCATCCACTTTCTTTCGACCTGCACCATTACGACTGATAGTGCGCTTTACCTGAATGGTATCTAGCTCTGCACCTTTGTACAGGCGGCGAGTATGAGCGGTATCGTGATTAGAGATAAGCACTGGGATACCACGTTTTTTAGCTGTACGTTCAGAGATTTCAGCTAAGGTCGCTTGATCATCAAGCGTAAATCCATTGCCTGAATAGGAAGTGAAGTTTGCCGTATTTGATAATGGAGCGTAGGGTGGATCGCAATAAATAACGCTGCCCTTCCGTGCTCGTGAAAAGGTATCGGTATAACTTTCACATACAAACGTTGCCTTTTTTGCCTTTTCAGCAAAAAAAATCAGCTCTTTTTCAGGGAAATAAGGTTTTTTATAAGAACCAAACGGAACATTAAATCCGCCTTTTTTGTTGTATCGACATAGCCCATTAAAGCCAAATCTATTCATATACAAAAAAGCAGTCGACCGAAACCAGACATCGTCAGTTGCATTGAATTGCGCTCGAATATCGAGATAAAACTCTTTTCGATTACTCGAAGGTTTAAAGAACCTTCTGGATTCTTCGATATACTTTTCTGGTTCTGTTTTTACCAAATTATAGATATTAATCAGATCCAGATTTATATCCGCAAGCAGATATTCTTCATAATCGGTATTCAAAAAAACAGAACCCGCACCAACAAATGGTTCGATCAATTTTTTTGCAGGTGGCAGGTGGCTTTGTATATTTTCAATAAGCCCATATTTCCCACCAGCCCATTTCAGAAAGGCACGTTGCTTCTTCATTTACCGCTTCAAACCACCGACTAATTCACAAGGTTGCGGACTGTAACACATTTTAAGCTTAGCGTTAATTTGCACGCTCAATTTCTCTGTGTACTTGAAGCATAGATTTGGCCCACGGCTCTAAATCTTGCACGGCTTGAGGTAACTCAACCCTTGCGTTACGTGCTTCTTGAATGGTGGTAAAATCCTTATAAGTAACGATAAACCATTGGGTATCACCACGACTTGTAGGGTAAATTCTAACGTCTTTTTCTATACCGTACTTGGTGATAAATCTCTGTGTTTCATCCAAAGACTGAAGTGCAGCAATTTGCAGCGTATAATTTCTGTCAGACACCGCCATTAACTCTTGTTTAGAAAACGAAAAGGTCACTAGAGGTGGCGCACCCCTGTCTCGTTTAAATTCGGTTTGGGCAACAGGAGGCGCTTGCTCTAGCTGGGCTTGAAGCACAGCATCATCGATAACTTGCGAATTTGATGTGTCACCTTCTAACAGAGCATCAACCACCACTGAAGGCACTACCACTCGTTGACCATCATCCGATTGACCGACAGTCGCAGAGCTGTTGGTTATTGCAGGCGGTAAAGATTTGGAATCGTCAACGGATCCAGTTTCGTCAATCATTTCTTGATTGTCTGATAACGATGTACCACTGTCGTCAAGGGTTTCGATTGTCGGTATGACGGTTTGCTCCACTGGCTGGCCATCAATGTTAGTCGAGTCTTCTGTTGTTGGCCCAGATTGGCTATAAAACCAAAAGTAGCCGCCAAGGATAAGCAAAAATAAAATAAGTACCAATGCCGCTATTTTCATTGGTGAGCCAATAATTGAGCGAATAATTATTCGTTTTTCCACTTTACTCTCTCCTAATGCCATCAAAGCACCTGGTAGCGGTGGCGTTTTTTTAACTTTGTTCCGAACCTTTCTTTTCTCGTCTTCTCCCGATACATATTTTAATACCAAGAGCTCCATAAACATTTCTATTTCTTTAGCCGACAGCGGCTCTACCTCTAATGTAAGGGGTTTTGTTTCTTGGCCATAGCTCAAACGAGATAAAACACTATCCAAGCCATTGCCTGTAGTAAACAACACTACATTAATATTCCATTGCGGGTTAACTTGCGCCTGTAATACCAGCGTCCATAATTCTGCTAATAATGCTTCGCTTAACAACTGCGCGTCATCAATAACAATAACAACATCGCACGGGTTATCTTCAATCATTCGACTGAAGCTATCGGCAATGGCATCATTCTCATTAAAAAGTGGATTGGGGACTATCTGATTTAACAGTATGGCTCGCTTTTGTGCATCCGTCTGGTTGGCATGGCACATAACAAGGGATTGATTTTTATCTTGAGCCCAAGCTTCTAAATAGCGTTGTGCTATCCAAGATTTACCGGAGTTTTTATCTCCGGTAATATTGGTTAAGTTAGAACCAAATCGCGTTAGTAGTCGTAAACGATCCAGCAATTCTATTTGCGACTCTAAATCTAAAACACGCAACTCGTGGGCCAAACTCATTCAAGCTATCCTATTAAGTTTAAGTTAATGAATTAGATAATAAATCAACGCCGACAAAAATCTATCGCTTGCTCAATCTTCTCACTTGGAACATTAGACACGACATCAGCACAACCAATACCCGTTGGAAGAACAAGGCGTAGTTGACCAGATAGTACTTTTTTATCACGCATCATATGTTTCATAAAGTCATCAAAAGACATCGACTCTGGTGTGTGCACTGGTAACTTTGCTTGCTTAAGTATAGCGATTATTCTTTCAAGTTGCTGTTCTGTAATCAAACTCTGTAGCTGAGCTGTCTTAGCCGCCATCACAGTTCCAGAAGAAACAGCTTCTCCATGTAACCAATTGCCATAACCCAATTCAGCTTCTATCGCATGTCCGAACGTATGACCAAGGTTAAGCAGAGCTCTAATACCCGCCTCTTTTTCATCTTGCTCGACAACTTCAGCTTTAATTGCACAACAACGAGCAATAGCGTAAGTAAGTGCTTGCTTATCTTGTGCATAAAGCTTATCCATGTTTTCTTCTAGCCAAACAAAGAAGTCTTGATCATAAATAATGCCATATTTAATGACTTCGGCCATACCCGCTGCAAACTCTCTCTCTGGAAGCGTCGCCAAACAATTGGTATCAATAATGACGGATTTAGGCTGATAGAACGCCCCAATCATATTTTTGCCAAGAGGATGATTAACGGCGGTTTTACCACCAACTGATGAATCTACCTGTGATAATAACGTAGTTGGTACCTGAACAAAATCAACACCGCGTTGGTAACAAGCCGCTACAAAGCCGACTAAATCACCGATAACTCCACCACCTAACGCAACGAGGGTGACATCTCGTGAGAAATTACCTTCCAACAAAAAGCCCATTACGGTCTCAAATGTTTCAAGCGTTTTATATTTTTCGCCATCAGGTAGCTCTAATACTGAAACGTCACAACCTTGCTTCTCAATAAGCGAAACAACTTTATCTGCGTATAGCGGAGCAACCGTCACATTACTGACAACGACAACTTTTTTGTTAGGGGATAAAAAAGAAAAGTACGCCGAGTTATTAAATAACTCGGCGCCGATAGAGATAGGGTAGCTTCGTTCACCAAGATCAACCGTGATCTTTTCCATGGTTTGCTCTCCGTAATTGAACTTAACGTTCTTCTAGCATTTTTACGATTTGATTTGCTACTACTTTAGCACTTTGATCATCAGTACGAACAGTATAGTCCGCCACTTCTTCATACAAAGTATTACGCTCACCCGCGAGTGATTCCAAAACTTCTTTTGGGTCATCCGTTTGCAATAGTGGACGTTTTTTTGTCTCTGTTTGTACGAGCTAATTGCTTTTCGATTGTTGTTTCAAGATACACAACAATGCCTCGAGCAGATAGACGATTGCGGTTATCTTTACTTTTAACCGAACCACCCCCCGTCGCTAGAACAATACCTTGTTGTTCAGTTAGGTCGTTAATAACCGTTTCTTCGCGTATGCGGAAACCATCTTCACCTTCAACATCAAATACCCAGGCAATGTCTGCGCCTGTGCGTTCTTCGATAACTGTATCTGAGTCCAAAAACTCCATATGCAGTTGCGATGCTAGGTGTCTACCTATTGTACTTTTGCCGGCGCCCATTGGGCCAACAAGAAAAATATTACGTTTTTCAGCCATGTTCAACATTAATTTACAGCGTTAATTCAATGTCATTGCCACTCGTTAGGTTGCTAATTAATTTCAGCGAACTTCATTGGTGACACCGATCCCTCACAGTACTGTCGTGATAAGACCCGAAATTATCTAGATCTGCTGACCGTAATGCAACCTAATTTTACTTTGTTTTCTTAATTTCATCAAAAATCATCTAATAAACACACACAAATAAATCAACAAAAACAATTTAAATCAAATGATTAGAACCTAATTATCGATTATTTTTGGTGTGACAAATATAAGTAATTCTCTTTTCATTTCATTGTCATAATTACGCCTAAATAGCCTTCCCACTATCGGTATATCACCAAGCAACGGCACTTTATCAACGGAACGTATGTTGGTGGTTTGGAAGATACCGCCTAAAACAATTGTTTCACCATTGTTCACAATGACCTGCGTATCGATCCTTTGTGTATCAACCGCAACCGCTTCACCCGTTCCGGTCTTTACAATCTGACCCGGTCTATCTTGAGTGACAAGTAAATCTAAGATGATCTGATTCTCTTCTACCACTTGAGGGGTTACCTTTAAGCTCAACACCGCTTTTCTAAATTTAACCGTTGCGGCTCCACTCTCGCTCGACTCTAGATAGGGAATCTCTGTTCCCTGCTCAATATAGGCCGGCTTTTTATTCATAGTCAGTAGCCTAGGGCTTGAAATAACCTCTGCCTTAGATTCTGACTGAAGTGCCGAAAGCTCTAGATCAAGCAAAGTGGCGGAGCTTAATTTCGCAATCTGAAATGCGATACTCGATGAGTTAACCGATGTACTACCAAGATTCACATTGAGATAATCACTAATATCCGATCCGGAAGATTCGTCACCAGATGAGCCAATACCAGCAATGCCTTCAATCGAACCACCGATAACGAGATGGTCTTTTTTTGATGACACTCCCCAACGCACACCGAGTTCTTCGATGTTACCTTCATTAATGATCGCTATACGTGCTTCAATCTGGACCTGCCTTACTGGTACATCAATTCGATGGATAATTTCTGTAATTTCTTTAATCTGTTCTGGCCCCTCTTTCAAGATGATAATATTCGTTCTTTCATCAAAACCGATACTGCCTTGCTCACTAAGCAAGCTTTTGCCACCATTGCGCTCAATTAACTGTATGACATTCGCTGCATTCGCATAACGCAGTTTGATAAATAGGGTTTTTAGATCTTCCTCCTTAACTCTTTTGTTACGTTTAAACAGCGGCTTGCTTAGAGTAGGAGAAATTAATGGGGCAGTACTTTCTGTTGCAAAGGGATCTCTTATTTTTTCCACTTGGTTTATCTTGGTGGCGTTCTTAACATGGATAGCATTGGTCTTGATCTCTTTCCCATGCAACCTCTCAAGGTAGTAAGCTTGAGCCGCTAATATCAAAAAACCTAATAGCAGATAACGTTTTTTCTCATTCATTCGCACTTACCACTGCTTGATGTTGGAACGTATACGCCGTCATCGTCGCTTTCAACATTCCTTGACTGCTCCGCTCTTTTTCTAAATGAAACTGGTCAAGTACTACCACCGTTTTTAGCTGTGCTATTGCCAGTGAAAGAGAAACAAAATCACCGTATCGTCCACTTAATTCAACGTGAATAGGTATTCGATATAAGAAATGACAAGGCTCTTTTGGGCCCCATTTTATCTGAATAAGCTCAAGGTTCTCTCTCTTAGAAAGTTCGCTTATCGAAGCAAGTACGTTTGAGAGGCTATCCTCGTCAACCAGACTGTCTAAAAATAGGGCGAGTTGTTTATCTTGGGCATCAATGGTTTGATTTAAAAACGGCAATTGCGTCAGGCGTTTCTTTTTAGCCGCTATCATTGTTTGCATTTCAATATAAGAATCGGTTAGACCATCAAATTCATCTATCTTAGGAACGATGAAAAACCAACACATTATTGCTTGAGAAATAAGAGATATAACCCCCAACAAACTCGCTTTAAAAAAAATGGGCCACTGCACGATATCTTCTATTCTCAGCTGTTTCAGTTGTAGGATGTACGCTGTCCAACTCATTCTGCAACTATTCATTGAATGCCTCTCCTTTTCTGATCAAAACGAAATGAAAGCGAGAAGTCATGCTGTTCAGGGTTTTGGTTCTTTGCTGTAATGGAGTCAACTTCAAACTCAAAGACAACTGAACTGTTTTTCAATGCCTCTGCAAATACGCTTACCAAGCTCACTTCATTTGTGACTCCTTTCAAAATTATATCGTCACGTTGAATACTTAACTCTTCTAAAAAAAGAGCATCAGGAATAAGCGGTGGTAGTTGTTGTAAAGCAAGGGCAGCAAGATGCCTACTTTCTTGTATTTCTAAAATATGACTGAGGTTTTCACTTGTTTTTTGTCGCTGCGTCTCTAAGGAAGCTAACTGAGTCAAACGTTGATTTAACGCTTGTTGAAGGGCGTTGAGTTCAGCCAATGACGTTTGAATTTCGGTTACCTTAGATTGGAAGTAACGATTAATGAAAAACGGTGAAAAGACCGTGACAGCGGCAACCATAACCACCAACCGAAAAAAACGTCGTTTACTCTGTCTCTTTTCTTCATCGCGCCACGGAAAAAAATTAATTCTATGCATCGCATTGGCCCTTATTCCAGATGTCGTAGCCAACCGCGATACCAATTGCCTTTGCATAACCATTAAGCTCAGTAATATCTTTTTCTGAATCAATCAGGTCTGCCAGCTTTAGCAACTCTATTTCAATGATTAGTGAATCAAACTGATTTAGTTGGTTGGGGTTATTGCGTTTCCTCTCATTATTGAAGCGTTGGCCGATTTGAAAACAAGGATAAACGGAGTCATCTGCTTCAACATTCAACCAAAACTTGAACTCATCAAATACCTGCCCAGAAATAAGCATCGATTCCAGTTCACAAGATAGGCCCTGACTCAATTGTTCAAAGAATTGCTCATCACCTAACACCTTCATAGTTGATAGCCCAAACGGCAATGATTTAATATGAGCAAAGAGGTTTTGATTCAAACAGCACATGGTTGTGCTCTCTTCTTCGATATGAAGCAAACCATGTCGAATATTTTTTGCCTCATTTGGTGTATTTGGTTCTGCCTTACTTAATCGTTCAACAGTGGCTCTTTTTTCTATTAAGTACAGTAACGCGGATAAACTTTGACCTTCACTGCTTATGAATACAGGCTTGAAGCCGGCCTGGTGTAGTGCATTTATTCGAATTTCTACACCTTCACGAGAGGTCGCATAAACCGCCATTTCTATCGTCGATGAATTTATTCCGTTTTTACCATCAATTTTCACAAAATCAATGTTAAGATCTTGTATAGGTATTGTGAATTCTATAGATAACGCTTGTTCAACCGCGAACTGAATTTCAGCCGCTATTAATTTCGAATCAATATTGATAACGCTATGAAATACCTCGTTATCAGGTATAAAAACGGCGACATTTGAAGGAAATATAGGTAACTTCTGTTTTAAAATTTGAAGTTTTTTTACAATTTCTTGATGATTAAACAGATTAGTTTCGGAAAATAGCGCCGTAGATGTGATGATTTGTTGATATGACTTTAGAATATACCGTTTGCTACTTGCGCTCAGCACAATAGCTTTTAGGTGAAAACGACCAATATCAATACCTATTATCAATGATTCTCCCATGTTGATCTTGCTCCATTAAAAGGTCTTGAGTGAGTCAGAAAAATAAATTTAGAGGTCATAGCTAAATGCCTTGTGCTAAGCTCTCGCCTTAATGTACTCGGATTCGTAACTAGACGACCTCAACCAATCAGGAAATTTTCGGTGAAGTTCATAAAGCGATTACTCATACTTTCAGTGATTTGCATCATTCTTGGAGTGACCACAATCTTTGGCTTCTATTTTTATTTGAAGCCTCAACTTCCAGATGTGGCAACATTAAAAGATGTCGAGTTACAAACACCCATGCAGGTGTATAGCAAGGACAATAAACTCATCGCTCAATTTGGTGAAAAACGCCGAATCCCTCTTAGATTGGAGGACATGCCAGACGAACTTCTAGAAGCGATAATTGCAACGGAAGATAGTCGCTTTTACTCACATTTTGGCATAGACCCAATCGGTATCACCCGTGCAGCTGTCGTTGTGATCATGTCCGGCTCAGCAAAACAGGGGGCGAGTACCATTACGCAACAGCTCGCTCGAAATTTTTTCTTATCTAACGAAAAGAAATTGATCCGTAAAATCAAAGAAATGTTCATTGCATTTCATATTGAGCAGTTGCTGACGAAAGATGAGATTTTAGAGCTCTATTTAAACAAGATTTACTTGGGTCACCGTTCTTATGGTGTCGGTGCCGCCGCACAAGTCTATTTTGGCAAGGAAGCAAAAGACCTCTCACTAAGTGAAGTTGCGCTAATCGCTGGCTTACCTAAAGCCCCGTCCACGATGAACCCTATCTACTCGATTGACCGCGCAACGACGCGACGCAATGTTGTACTGTCTCGAATGCTCGATGAAAAATACATCACTCAAGAAGAGTTTGAAGCAGCACGAAACGAAGAACTTACTGGACGCTCCTTCGGAGCAGAAATAGAGGTTAATGCTCCGTATATTGCAGAGATTGCGCGTGCATGGATGGTAGATAAATATGGTGAGGATGCGTATACCTCCGGAATGCGAGTATTTACATCCATCGATTCTACGTTACAAAAGACCGCTCAAACCGCGGCTATTAAAAATTTACTTAACTATGATGAAAGGCATGGTTATCGAGGTGCAGAGCAAGAAGTGTGGGCACAAGGTGCAACACCCCTTACTGAAGATGAACTGGATCGCCACCTAAAGAGTCAACCAAGCTACGGCGAACTAAGACCCGCGATAGTGACTTCGGTAGACTCAAAAACAGCTCAAATTTATATCAAGAGCAGTGGATATTCGGAGCTCTCTTGGGACGCAATGAAGTGGGCGAGAAGATTTATCACCGACGATCGACAAGGACCGGCCCCTAAAAAGGCAGCAGAGATCTTAGCTGCTGGTGAGCAGATCTGGGTGAGGCCACTCATAGTAAAGGAATCGTCCAGCGATAAGAATGAAGCAGAAAGTACAACGCAAGAAACCGCTTGGAAACTCAGCCAGGTTCCTAACGCTAACACCGCTTTTGTTGCCATCAACCCGAACGATGGCGCGGTTTTATCCCTCGTTGGTGGCTTCAACTTCGTCCACAACAAGTTCAACCGAGCAACACAATCTGTTCGACAGGTTGGTTCTGGTATCAAACCTTTCATCTACTCTGCGGCAATTGATAAGGGCATGTCATTGGCAACCCTAATTAACGATGCACCGATCAATAAATGGGATGAGGGTGGAGGCACCGCATGGCGACCAAAGAATTCACCTCCAACATACGTAGGACCAGCGCGCATGCGCATTGGCTTGGCGCAATCTAAAAATGTCATGGCAGTCAGAGTACTTCGAGCGGTTGGCTTAGAGGATACTCGTCATTTTTTAACCCGCTTTGGTTTTGAGCTAGATAAGATACCGAAATCGGAGACCATTGCTCTTGGGGCTGGCAGCCTAACGCCGGTCAAATTGGCCCAAGGATATTCCGTTTTCGCTAATGGAGGATACTATGTTGAGCCTTATTATATCTCGAAAATAGAAGGCCCTTTTGGCGATTTAGAATACCAAGTAGAACCGACGGTAGTGTGTAAACATAGCTGCGACAATCAAACCGTTGACGTTACTTCTGCCAGTGATTCAAGCTCAGAGTTTAATGAAGTTGACGTCACAGACGAAGTAGAGCAACAGCACTATGCACCACAAGTGATTACAGAGCAGAATGCATTCTTGGTCAGAGAACTGCTTTACAGTAACGTTTGGGGTGGAGGTGACTGGTCGAAAGGAACGGGTTGGAATGGCACAGGTTTCAGAGCTCAAAAATTGGGTCGAAGAGATATAGGTGGTAAAACAGGTACAACCAACGACTCCAAAGATGCTTGGTACAACGGCTTTGGTCCGGGTGTTGTCGCGGTATCATGGGTTGGATTTGATAACCATAATCGGAAACTAGGCCGCACCAGCAAAAATGCTAATTTAAGCAAAAATGAGCAAGCTCCAGGTGGAGAAGCGGGTGCAAAAACGGCCCAATACGCTTGGATCGATTTTATGAGAGTGGCGTTAGAAAATGTTCCACAAGAAAGAAAAGTAACACCTCCGGGGATTATCCGTATTCGTATCGATAGAGATTCTGGGCTTCTGACCAAAAAGTCAGGCTCTTCTTCTATGTTTGAATACTTCGAAAAAGGTACAGAACCCAAAGAGTATATCGAAGACTCCAATCGCGACGAGTTGGACCTCTACTCAGCCCAAGGTGAATCAGGTGAAGAAGAGTCACTCTTCTAAACTCTGAACTAACTCTGGGATAAACCCTAGCGCACAGCTTAATGAGTTGAATATTCCCTGAACCTAAATCTGTCATTCCCAATCACCCATCATTCCCGTGAAAACGGGAATCTCCTCGCACCAGATTCCCTCCTTCGAGGGAATGACGATGGTACGAGGGAATGACAACGGCATGAGGGAATGACAACGGGCCGGAAGAGTGACGACAGGGCGAAGGAATAATGACAGTCGAAGGATTGGATCTATTCAGCCAAAC
>LLEJ01000132.1_pt1 | contig 11274 bp, 14 predicted proteins | sample 595831 | NCBI WGS metagenome assembly LLEJ01 (sample SAMN02919310, study PRJNA255460) | bioreactor metagenome | biome: chemostat; feature: culture 2011_10.1; material: sediment; isolation source: day101 10degC chemostat 2011 inoculated with Wadden Sea sediment taken from... | place: Germany: Bremen... | reverse complement strand
TAATATGAAAGTTGTAAAAAAAGATAAAAAAGTATACTAAGAAATGGAATTATAATAGTAAAAAAAGGTATTCCATCTTTATTAAACACATACAATCCTTTCAATTTAGTTAATTAATATAATGTCCAAATTTTACTTAAAAACTTTTTTCCACTAGCTTTTTTGCTAACAATTGAGTAACATCGATTAAATTTTTATTTTTGTACTTTAATTTTATTAAAGGCAGTTCAGTACAAGCAAGAAAAATATCATTTGATTCTACTTTATCAACAATAACTCTAAAGTCATTTATAACCTTATGTGAATCTCCACTTAATTTTTTTACATCATAAATAAGCTGATGTACCTTTTTAAAATCTTTTGGAACTTCTATATTAAAAGTATCATTTAAAGGTTTAAATACAGAATATTCTTTCATCTGGATAACAGGAAGAGCCCCAATGATACAAGCTTTTTCAAGTGAATTTTCTACTAAATAATCTTTTACCACATCAAAAGTAGATATGAATTTATGTTTTAAGTATATTTTCTCAATTTTATTTGAGTATAGATTTAAAGTATTACAAGCAATAGCAAAATAATCTACTCTTTTACAAATATCTTTTATAGCATTTTCTAAAGTTTCCCAAACTTTATTATAGTTTTTTTCAAGTTCCATAGAGTGTCCTAATTGGGGAACTGAAAAAATAGTTACATCAGGAGCATCTAAATCACCTTGAAATTTATCTTTTAAAAAAAGTTTATTCTCTTCTAAAATTTTTTGCCATAAATCAACTCCAGCCTCTGGACCAGAGCCAGTTATAATTCCAATTTTTTTTCTCATGTAAAATATAAAGCGTAAGTATTAAACTTACGCTTTTTCCTTAGCTCTTTCATCATTGATATTATCAACAATCTCTTTCCAAGTAGTTTCATCAATTTTAAATTCTGTATAATCGTTATATCTTAAAACTGGTTTCTTACCCTCTTTAAGTTGTCTATCGTATCCTTTAATAAGTTTAAGAACTGGTTTATATAACACAGCAATTACAATTAAGTTAATTACTGCTAATAATCCCATAGATAAATCAGCGAATGAGAAAACAGAACCTAAATCTTGAAATGAACCCCAAACAATTAATGCAATTACAATTATTCTAAAAATATTAAATGCAGATGTATTACCTTTAGTAAAAAAGTTAAGTGAATTTTCCGCTAAGTAGTAATTATATAACATAGAAGAGAATCCAAATAATAATAAGGCAACAGTTACAAAGTATCCACCAAAAGGACCAATATGCTCAATCAAAGCATTTTGAGTAAGTAATACACCTTGTACACCTTCTACACCTGGAGTATAAACACCTGATAAAAGAATAATAAATGCAGTACAAGAACATAAGATAATTGTATCAATAAATACTGAAAATGATTGAACAATTCCTTGCTGAACAGGATGGGCTACATATGCAACAGCTGCTACATTTGGAGCAGAACCAAGTCCCGCTTCATTTGAAAACATACCTCTTTTTGCACCTTGTAAAATAACAGCACCAATACCACCACCAATAGCAGAACTTGGATTAAATGCTTCAGATACAATCATTGAGATAAGTGCAGGTATTTCACCAATATTTAAGGCAATAACAACAATAGCAATAAGTAAATAACCTACAGCCATAATAGGAACAATAACTTCAGAGAATCTAGTAATTCTTTTAATACCACCAAAAATTGCTAAACCAAAAATTACTGTTAAAGCAGAACCTGTTATCCAAGTTGGAATATCAAAAGAAGATTGAAATGAAGTTGTGATAATAAATGATTGAGTTGCATTAAATGCAAATCCAAATGTAATCATAAGTAAAACAGAGATAATAACACCAAGCCATCTTTGACCTAAAGCTTTAGTAACATAGTAGGCTGGTCCACCTCTATAAACGCAAGAGTCTTCACCATCTTTTTCTTTATATAGTTGGGCTAAAGAACACTCAAAGAAACTTGTACTCATACCAATAAGTCCAATCATCCACATCCAAAATACAGCCCCTGGACCACCAAGTGTAATAGCAACAGCAACACCAGCTATATTACCACCACCAACACGACCAGCAACACTTAACATCAGTGCTTGAAAAGAACTAATATGTCCTTCTTTATCATGAACTGTATCTCTTAAAATATTAAACATTTTGAAAAAATATCTAAATTGTACAAACCTAGAACTTATAGTAAAAAATAAACCTAATGCAGGAAGTAAATATATTAGAATATTCCCCCAAATAAGGTTGTTTAAAAAGTCATTTATTTCAGCTAACATCTGTTTCTCCTTTTTAGTTAAGAGAAGTTTAACATGGGTAAGAGGGTTAAAAGTGTTTTTTGTATTTAAAGAGTAATAAAAAGTAAAATTATTAACTTTACTTTTTATTGAAAGAATATATTAACAGTTTTTTAAAAGTTTTTTTAACCACTTTTCAGCTGCTTTAACATCTTCAAATCTTTGAGATTTTGCTACTTGATCTTGACCTTCATAAAATCTAACTCTAATTCCATCTTCAACATGGTCGATTTTTGTTCTAGTGATTTTCGCCATATTAAGAAAAACTCTTTCATTTAATTGTACAAACATATTTTTCCTTTTTTATTTTTTAAAATTTTATCATAAAATTCAAAAAAGGTAAAATATATTTTACTTTTTTACTAAATTTGTCTATATCTTGCTTACTTTTGTATCTCTTTACTTTTTTTAGAATTCTTATTATAATATATTTTTAAAAGGATTTATTATGAACTCTTTATCTTATTCACAAAATAGTCTTATAGATGAAATAAACTCTATATTAGTTGATTTTATTGAAGCAAGTAAAAAATTTATATATAAACATCACAAAATATTAGGCTACTTTTAGTCTATAAAAGTACTACTTTCCATAGTATAATCACGCTCAATCTTTGCAATTCTAATTCTATAATCTTTAAAAATAGAATCTCTACCTTTTCTTTGTGCTCCCATATGGTCAATATTTTTCTTCCATTGTAATAATGATTTTTCATCTTCCCAAAAAGACAAAGATAATAACTTACCTTCATTAACTAAAGATTGGAATCTTTCAATTGTTAAAAAACCTGGCATCTTAACAAGCTGTTCTTTTAGCATGGCAGCAATATCTAAATATTGGTCTTTTTTTCCATCTGCTATTTCTACTTCAAATATTACAGCATACATTTAATTTCCTTTTCTAACATTTGTAATTGTTTTCCCACCTATTGCATAATTATCAGTTGATACTTCATCAATAGTAACTACACAAGTTTTTTTCACCACGTCCAAATACGTCTACAAATGAATCAGTTAATTTTTTTGCTAATTCTTCTTTCTGTTCTTTTGTAGCTCCACCACCTTCATGTGTCATTTTTACATTAATTATTGGCATTTTTATAATCTCCTTATAGTTTCTTTTGTTCTTCTGTCATAATTGTTTTTGAAAATAATAATAACAAAATTCCACCAAATACAATCAAGGCTGTTAAATATAATGCATAATCATAGTTTCCAAACTTTTCAATAAAATATACTGAATAAAGAGGAGCTATAACTTGCCCTATTCCATAAGAAGTTGTAACAGCACCCATAAGTACTACGGGATTATTTCCTGCTAGTTTACCACCTAAATTCATAAACATTCCCACAAGTCCAACAAATGTACCACCAAATAAAATACCACTAAATAAATTCATATATATATTTGAAGTTATTGTTGGTATTAAAATACCTACCATTTGTATTAATAAAGCAATTATAATAATATTTACACTTCCATAATTATGTGCTAACCTCATCCAAATTATACAAGAAGGAATTCCTGCAAGACCAACTAAAGTCCAAGTAAGGTTTCCATATCCTTCTAATCCTTCAAGGGAATTAATAATATCTGGTAAAAAAGTTCCTTGAACAACAAAACCAACTCCTTCAGTGAAATATGCCATTATAATTAGAATTACAAAAAAACTAAAAAGTGATTTATCAAATTTATGTTTTACAACTTTTGTTTCTACTTTTTTATCAAAACTCAATATATACATAGAATATAAAGCTGCAATAGATGCAAAAATAGCTAATACCACCCAAGAATCTTCCCATGTGGCTCCACTATTTAAAACCGCTCTTGATATTAAATCTGTAGTTAAAATCGAAAACCCAATACCTGAGAAGTGTATTCCCATAGCTTTTGTTTTATTTTCAAAACTCAGCTTTGTCATAACAATTGCAGAACCAACTACAAAAGCCATAGCGGCTGCAAATCCTGCAACTATTCTAGAAATAAACCATATTGTTTCATTTGTAGTAGTTCCTAAAATGACCGTTGTTAAAATAGCTAAAAATATTCCAACTCTAAAAAGAATTACTTTTTGATTGATATCTTTAATAAACATAGAAAATATTGAACCACCTAAATATCCAGCAAAATTTACAGAAGCTAAAATCCCTGCATATGTTACAGTTAAAAAATCATCCAACATTGGTGGTAAAAGAGATGTAAAAGCGAACCTTGCAACTCCAAGTCCAATAATTACAGCAAAAATACCTGCAATCAAAATTGAAACATTGTTATTTCTATCGAGTAAATTTAAATTCATAAACCTCTTCCCTTTTCTAAAAACTTAGTGTATACTATCATCAAAAGTGATAGAGTGTCAAATATAAAATCGTGATAAGTGATATAAGGAAAAGTGATATGGATTCAAATTTATTAAAAGTTTTTGTAGCAGTTGCAAATAATAAAAGTATTTCTTTAGGTGCTCAAGAGTTAGGTTTTGCACAATCAAATGTAACTTCTAGAATTAAACAACTTGAAAAATCTATAGGACAAGCACTTTTCCATCGTGTTCCTAAAGGTGTAATACTTACACAAGAAGGAGAAAAACTTTTTAAACATGCCATTGAAATTGTACATAAAGTAGAAGATGCCATATTAGATATGCAAAATATTCAAGAACAAAAGAAATTAATAGTTGGTTCAACTGATTGTAATGCAGCAGTTAGGATTTCATCTTTTCTAATGAAACTTCATGAAGACCATCCTAATACACAACTAGAACTCTTAACTGGAACAACAAGAGATGTTACACAATTGATTTTAAACTATAAAGTTGATGTAGCTTTTATAAGTGGAGAACCAAAAAATGATGAATTGATGGTTCTAAAAAAATATGAAGAAGAAATAGCAATACTAGAAACAAAAAAAGGAGAAGCACAAAATGTAGTTCTATCATTTAAAGAAGGTTGTGCTTATGATGAATTTTTAAAAAACTATTATAAAGAAAAAGGTATCCAAACAGAGAAGTCTCTTGCTTTTGGAAGCTTAGAAACAATACTTGCCTGCGTAAAATCAGGTATGGGTAAAACTTTACTTCCAACAAACCTCGTTGAAAAACTAGGATTCAAAGATGAACTAAAGATTACAAAATTAGATAAAAGTACTGCTTATATACCAACTTGTTTGGTATGTAGAAAAGATTATATTCCTAAAATTGCTGACTATTTAAAAAAATTACAATTTTAACTAGAAATATATTCATAAGCAGTTACTCCATAAACTCTTTTAAAATGCCTATTTAAATGAGAAAGGTCACTAAAAGCAAATTCAACAACTGTCCCATATAAATCTTTTGTAATATCAAGATATCTTTTTGCATGAATTATTTTACAATTTAAAAAATATTGATATGGTGTAATTCCTGTATTCGCTTTAAATATTCTAATAAACTGGAATTTTGAAATATTTAATTCTTTTGAAATTTCATCAATATCCAAAACCTCATCAAGATTATAATAAATTATCTCTTTTGCTTTTTTTATAAATGTATTTTCGTTTTTATATTCTAATGAAAAATCTTTTGAAGTAAAGTTATTCATTAGATTTAAATATAATTCATTACATAATGCCATATCCTTATTATTTAATATTGAATATGAAAGACTTAATATATCATTTTTCAATTTCTCTTGATAAACAATAGGTTTAGAAAATTTGACAATATCTTTTTTTCTAAAGCTTCTAAAAAAAGTTCAGGTTTTATATAAAGCATTACATAATCCAAACCATCTTTATAATTACCGGCATTACCATCATGGACTTGCTCTGGATTAAAAAGCATTATTCCATTTTTATAAGATACTAATGGTTTCCCTTCAAGGTTGTATTTTTGTTCACCTTTTAATGTCACACCTAAAGTATACTCTTCATGTGCATGTTTTTTATACGAAAATTTACTCATTTTAGCAGATAGAGCTGTAATATCTACACTATTTTTATATATAAACTTATCCATTATTTAGCCCAAAAAATCCTGTATTCCTGAAATTATAATAGCACAATATACTAAAAAAAATGACAAGAATATATTTACAAGTTTTTGATATCTTTGTAAAAAATTCTTTAATAAGTTCCCAAAAAGTACCCAAGAAAAATATGAAAGTATTCCAATTGTTGCTACAACAATTGCAAAAATAAGTAATTCATAATAAGCACTGTAATAAGGCATTATAAAACTTGGAAATATTGTTATACAAAAAAGAACTACTTTTGGATTCATAAACTGCATAAAAAAACCACTTTTAAATGATCCAAACTCTTTATTTGTATTTGAAGACCCATCCATTTTATATATTTGATAAGCCAAATATAAAATATAAGCTGTTCCTATAATTTCTATCACAATAATTACTTTTGGTAAAAAAGACGCAAGTATAGAATTTAATGTAACTGAAAATGCTAATATAATAACAAATGCAATAGATGCCCCATAACAAAAGCTTATTGCTCTTTTAACTCCATAATTTTGAACAGTTGATAATGTAATAATATGAGGTCCTGGAGCAAAAGTTATAATTAAACAATAAATTAAAAAAGATGTAATATTCATTACTATTCCTTTTATTTTTAGGATAAGTAATTATATATTTTAATCAATTTTTAGCATAGTACATTATTGCATTAAATAAAGAAGCTAAAGATACCGTACCACTCTCTTGTATGTAAGTAATACATAAAAATGGTATTACATTATTCAAAATAAGCAATTGTTAAAACTCATAAATACCCTTTTTTATCGAAAGTATATACTTATCTATTTAGTTTTAACAATCCAAATCTTGCTATTTTTTTAAGATATGCTCTTCAACTACCCAATTTGCAAAAGGTATAGCTGATGTAAAGGCTGGACTTACAGCATTTAATACATGAATAGAATCTTCATCTGATTCAACTACAAAATCCTGAACTAACTCTAAAGTTTTTTTATTTAGAAGTTGAGCTCTTATTCCTGGTGTACTCCATGCATCAAATCCAATATCATCCATATTTTTAGTTAACTTTCTAGCTAATCCTTTTAGGTGAGAAAAGCTATATTTTTTCACTTCAGTAAAAGCTAATTCTCTAAAACCAAAGGCATTTGTTAAAAATAGTTTTGCTTCATAATAAATAATTTGAAAAAATTCTTTTATACTAAAATTATCAAAGCCTTTATAATTTTCTCTCCAAAAAGCAGGTATCGCAGTTGGACCTATTTTACTTTCATTATCAACAGTAAGAGTAAAATGAACACCTAAAAAAGGATTTGCAAGATTTGGTACTGGATATATATTTGTTTTTAATTGAGATATATTATCTTTGTCTTTTAGATATATCCCTTTAAATGGAATAATCACAAAATCTTTTGAAAAATTAAAATCATTTGCAATTTTATCAGCATATAATCCTGCACAATTTATCACTTTTCTTGCTTCATATTCACCTTTTGAAGTAGAAATTATATTGCCATTACTTGATTCATACTTACAATCTAATATAAGTTCTACACCTATTTCTTGAATAACTTTTGCAAATTCTTGAGTAACCTCTTTTGGGTTTACAGTCGCAGTACTTGGACAAAGAAGTGCTTTTTTATGCGTTTTTACATTTGGATATAACTCTTCAAGTTTTGATTCATCAAGCCAATGAAGTTCTACACCATTTGCATCACCTCTTCTTTTTAACTCTTCTAAACCTTCAACTTCTTTTTCATCTTGTGCCACAACTACTTTTTGACAAGCATTAACTTTCAAATTTCTCTCTTTACAAAACTCTTTTAAAGCAAAATTACCCTCTTTTGTAAACTTTGCTTTCAAAGAGTTTGCAGTGTAATAAAATCCAGCATGTAAAACACCAGAGTTTCTGCCACTACTATGCATTGCAACTTCTTTTTCTTTTTCCATTACAAGTATTTTTGATTCTGGAAATCTTTCTTTTAAATTTTTTGCAATATTAAGCCCAATAATTCCAGCCCCAACTATTAGATAATCATACATTTTAATATCCTAACTCTTCATTTACTAGAATAATATTTATTCTATCTTGTTCATCTGCTTTTATATATGTAAATTTATTTGCAATATTATCAAGATTATGTCTTGGTTTTTTTCCATTTATCTTTGCCAAGTTATTCATTCTATCTACATTTTTTGTAGCAGCTACATCCATCAATCTTTTAAAACCATCTTCTAATGTATCAACTATTTTATTTACTCCTGCAATAATCAAAACTTTTTTAGGTCCAAAGATTAAAGCTGCTACTCGATTTCCACTTCCATCTGCATTTACTAGTTTTCCATCTCTTGTTATTGCATTTGTGCCTGTGACATAAATATCAGTTAGCATTCCTTTTCGTCTTCGGTCAGTATTTTCTTCCATAGTAATACCTTTTTCATATTGATTAAAAAGTGTAATATCATTTCTTGAAATTAAAGAATCTAAAAGACCAATATCTTTTACAGTTGTAGAACCACCAAGTCCTACACTCATGCCACTTTCAACCATAGAAGATGATAATTCAAAGGCTTCTTCTTTAGTCTCTACTAAATAAACTTTGTAACCACAACTTTCAAGTGTTTTAATTAGTGTCTGCATATTTTTTTCCTTCTTTATACATCATTTTATGTAAACCCATAGAAACAACAAATATAATCATTCCTATAATATGTGTGTTATTAACTATGCCAATGTAACTTTCAATATTAAATGCACTATCAGGAGTTAATAATAATACAACACTTACAGCAAATATAACCCTCTCTAAAATTGACATTTTTTTATCCCAGTAACCTTCCATAACTATTGCAAAAGCTGCAATACCAAAGATACCAAAAAAGAAAATTTCGAATCTTTCAATCCATGTTCCAGTTACAAGTGGAGTAAAAGCAAATAATAAAGGAATAATATACATTCCTTTTCCTACCTTCCAAGATACAAGACCTGTTTTCATAGGTGGAGTTTTTGCAATAGCTGCCGCTGCAAAGGCTGCAAGACAAACAGGTGGTGTTAAGTTAGAATCTTGAGATAACCAAAAAATTATCAAGTGTGCCGATAATAGATACATTGTAACTTCTGGTATTTCAATACCTGCGTTTACAAGTGCTGCCATTTCAGGACTTAACATAAGTCCTACAAGTGCAGGAGCAGAAAGAACTGATAATACTACATATGATGCCGTTACTGGTAATCCCATTCCAAGTACAAGTGATGCAATTGCAATTAAAACAATGGCAATAAGTAAAGAGTTACCTGACCATTCCATAATAAGTTGAGAGAAAGTAATACCAACACCAGAGATATTAATAATACCAACTATAATACCAACTGCAATAAGTAAAACACCAGTTACAATCATATTTTGGCTTCCAAGTGCTAAGGCTCCTAATATCTCTTTAACACCCATTCTTTTATTTTTCGTTAAATATGATGAAGCAATAATTGCAACAATCGCAATACCTGCTGCATAAGTTGGCGTAAATCCATAAATTAAAAGTCCAACTAATGTAGATAAAGGAATAATAAAATGAAAACCTTCTCTTAAAAGTGGAAGAATTTTTATATTATTATCACTTCCTTTAATATCATTCTCTTTTGCATGAATATGAATATAAACAGATATTGATGCAAAATATAAAATTGCTGGTAAAACAGAAACAGCAATAATAGTTACAAAAGGAATATGAGTCATCTGAGCCATAATAAATGCTCCAGCACCCATAATAGGAGGCATAATTTGCCCACCAGTACTTGCTGCTGCTTCAACTGCAGCTGCAAATGTTCCTTTAAATCCTGCTTTTTTCATCATTGGAATTGTAATTGAACCAGTAGATACTGTATTTGCTACAGCTGATCCTGAAATTGTTCCCATTAAAGCAGATGAGAATACTGCAACATGCCCCGTTCCACCAGTAAATCTTCCAGCTACAGCATCGGATAAATCAACTATAAAATCTCCTGCTCCAGATTTTAATAAAAATGCAGCAAACAAAATAAACATAAATACATATGTAGAAGAAATAGTTGCAATAGGTCCAAATAAACCTTCACTTGTATAGAACATTCTATAAAGGAATCTCTCTACACTCATTCCTCCAAAGGCAAAAACACCTTCAAAATGTTGTCCTAAAAATAGTAAATAAGCTATACAAAAAACAATAATACCAGGAATAATATACCCAGTTGATTTTTTTACCATTATTGTTGCAAGAGCAATTGTCATACCTGCAACTATTAAATCACTCATTCTCATCTGAGAATTTGCAACAGCATATAAACTTTCTTCAAAAAGCATCATATAAAAGAAAGTACTTAAAGATAAAGCTGCAAAAATCAAGTTTAAAATACTTACTTTATTTTCTTCTTTACTTGCTTCATATGTCAAAAAACCTAAAGATGCAAGAAGTGCAAAGTGTGCAGAGTTAAACCATAAATCACTTATTCCACCCCAAATATTTACTCCAAAATGAAAAAGTGAAATAAAAATTGCATAAACGAAAGTAATCTCTTTGAAATATTTTATTGTTATCATTATATTATCCTCGAAATTTATAATTAATTTGTATTTTATAAGCTACATAAACAATATGTAATCACTTATGTAGTGTATAATTCAGTAGAGTATTTAAGAAGAGTCTGAAAACTCTCCTTAAAAATATATTTTTTATTTAGCCATTAAAGAAGCAGGAATATTAATACCTTTTTCTTTATAGAATTTTGCTGCACCTGGGTGAAGAGGCATTGGTAAACCAGCAATTGCTTTTTCTAAAGCCATAGCTTTTGTTGCTTTATGAACAGTATTTAAAAATGGTAAGTTTTCATAAATAGTTTTAGTTAATAAATAAACAGTTTGCTCTGGTGTATCTTTTGTAACAACTAATAAATTTGGTTGTGCAATTGTATTGATATCTTTAGTTTGACCTGGGTATGTTCCTGATTTAATAGT
>LLEJ01000131.1_pt1 | contig 11275 bp, 12 predicted proteins | sample 595831 | NCBI WGS metagenome assembly LLEJ01 (sample SAMN02919310, study PRJNA255460) | bioreactor metagenome | biome: chemostat; feature: culture 2011_10.1; material: sediment; isolation source: day101 10degC chemostat 2011 inoculated with Wadden Sea sediment taken from... | place: Germany: Bremen... | reverse complement strand
CCGTGGATGCTCAGATTAATTGGAATGATGTTGTTGACTGTTGCCATGCCCTAAGTCTATTTTCAAGCCGACAAATCATCGAATTAGAGGTCCCGGAAGCGGGCATCAATGCAGCTGCTTCTAAAGAGCTCATTCAATTAGCCGAAAGCCTTCATCCTGATATTTTGCTGCTTATTGTCGGCAGTAAATTGACAAAAGCGCAAGAAAACGCAAAGTGGTTTAAGACATTAAACCAACAAGGTGTCTGGGTAAGTTGTCTTTCTCCTGATATTCAAAGATTGCCTCAGTTCATCCAAAATCGATGTCAAAAACTCAAACTTAAACCCGATACCCAAGCGCTTCAAATGCTTGCACAATGGCATGAAGGCAATCTACTCGCGCTCGTTCAAAGCCTTGAAAAACTGACTCTGCTTTATCCTGATGGAGAGCTTAACCTAGTTAGAATTGAAGAGTCACTGAGCAGACATAATCACTTTACACCATTTCACTGGATGGATGCGTTGCTAGCCGGAAAACCCAACCGTGCACAACGTATTCTTCGTCAATTGCAGTTAGAGGGTATCGAACCTGTCATTTTATTGAGAACCTTCCAACGTGAAGTAAGTTTGATAACAGAACTGAAAAATGAATCATTACATACTTCTATCAACTCTGTTTTTGATAAACGCCGAATTTGGCAAAGCAAACGCCCTTTGTATAGCGCAACACTACAACGATTGGAATTGATTCAAATACGCCGGATATTCAAAGGGCTGAATCAAGCAGAAATAACGACGAAAACCCAATATGACGATTCAGTTTGGCCAATCATTGCACAACTTTCATTGGAGTTCTGTTCTTCAGTCCCAGCCGTATTCCCAGACCTGCCAATTCAAAGATAAAGAATGTTATAATCTTTTGTGAGCACTTTTAATTTCAATGAGGTATTAATTTGTTAAGCGACGACCTAAAAACATTTCTCGCCAGTAAAGCAGACGACATGAAAGCAGACGATATTGTTACCATCGATGTTGTTGGCAAATCTAGCGTCACTGATTATATGATAGTCTGCACAGGCAGTTCTAAACTCCATGTATCCTCTATTGCGAACAACATGGCATCAGAAGCAAGTAGTATTGGTTTATCATCGTTGGGTATCGACGGTGAAAAAGAAGGTGAGTGGGTAGTATTAGATATGGGCGATGTCATGGTACATGTTATGCAGAAAGAACATCGTGAACTATATCAACTAGAAAAACTCTGGAGCTAACGTTGAAGATTCAGCTGATTGCTGTTGGAACTAAAATGCCTAAATGGGTAGAAGAAGGATTCAACGAGTATAAACGCCGTTTTCCCCATGATATGCCTTTAGAGTTGACCGAAATCACCGCAGGTAAAAGAGGCAAGAATGCGGACATCACAAGAATTCTGCAAAAGGAAGGTGAAGCCATGCTTGCGGCTGTACCAAAAGGCAACCGAGTTGTCACCTTAGACATTCCCGGAAAACGGTGGGATACAGAGCAATTAGCGCAACAACTAGAAAATTGGAAATTAGACGCGAGAGATGTCTCAATCCTAATTGGTGGCCCAGAGGGACTGTCTCCTGCCTGCAAGGCTGCAGCCGAACAGAGCTGGTCTCTTTCTCCTCTAACACTGCCGCACCCCCTAGTAAGGGTTATCATGGCTGAGAGCTTATACCGGGCTTGGAGCATCACTACAAACCATCCTTATCATCGAGAATAGAGTGACATGAGACGTAGACGCACTCAAATTCGCGACCATCAAATAGAATCTCGACTATTCAAAAGTAGAGCTGTCATTTCGTTTTTTGGTATTGTAGCGATGATAGCGGTACTGATTGGTAATTTGTACCATATCCAAGTCAATCAATATCAAGACTATAAAACTCGTTCAAACGATAACCGCATAAAAATAGTTCCTATCGCACCAAATAGAGGGTTAATTTATGACCGGAACGGCAAAATACTAGCCGAGAATAGACCTGTTTTTAATCTGGAACTCATCCCCGAGAAGATTGAGAACATCGAAGAAACGCTGATTGAACTGCAAAAAATACTCGATATCCCACCAGAGAGAATCCAAGCGTTTAACAAAGAACGACGACGTGTACGTCGCTTCAAATCTGTTCCGTTACTTACCCAATTAAACGAACATCAAGTGGCTATTTTCTCTGTCAATCAGTATCGGTTCCCGGGCATCAAAGTTACTGCTACGTTAAAACGATTCTATCCATATGGGTCTGCGCTCACCCATGTTTTAGGCTACGTATCTAGAATCAATGATCGTGATGTACTGAAACTCGAGAGGGAAGGGAAAGAGAGTAATTACCAAGCGACTCGTGACATCGGCAAGCTCGGTATAGAGCGCTACTACGAAGAAGTATTGCATGGCACCGCAGGCTATCAAGAAGTTGAGGTCAATAGTCGCGGACGAGTGATTCGAACCTTGAAATATATCCCACCTATCCCGGGCAAAGATTTGGTTCTTAACCTGAATATAGATGTTCAACTATACGTCTATAAACTATTAGATAACCGACGTGGATCAGCAGTAGTACTCGATCCAAAAGACAACGGAATCCTAGCGATGGTATCGACACCAAGCTATGACCCTAATGCATTCGTTCACGGCATTTCAAGTAAAGCCTACAATAAGTTACTTAATAATAAAAATCGCCCCTTGGTTAACCGAGCGACATTGGGCATATATCCTCCAGCTTCAACCGTGAAACCTTTCATCGCTGTTGCTGCACTGCAAGAAGGTATCGTGACACCCTATACCACTCGAAACGATCCGGGCTTTTGGAAAATACCAAATTCAAAAACTAAACCATTTAGAGATTGGTTACGCTGGGGCCACGGCCGAATTAATATTACTCAGTCTATTGAAGAATCTGTCGACACCTTTTTTTATCAAATAGCATACGACTTAGGCATAGATAGACTGTCATCTTGGATGATGAAATTCGGTTTTGGCGACTATACCGGTATCGATATCCATGAAGAAAGTAAAGCCAATATGCCAAGCCGTGAATGGAAGATGGCTCGCCACAGAACACCTTGGTACCAAGGTGATACTATTCCGGTTGGTATCGGACAAGGTTACTGGACTGCAACGCCAATGCAGATTGCAAAGGCAACCTCAGTGTTGATTCATAAAGGCGTAGTCATACCCCCGCATTTACTGAAAGCGACAATAGATAATACGACCGATACAGAAACCATCACACCCGAACCCATCGATGCGTATCCTCCAATATTGGGCGTCCCTGACAAGTATTGGGATATTGCAATCAAGGGGATGAATCTGGTCAACCATGGTAAAAAAAGGCACCGCACGCAGAGCGTTTCAAAAACTAGGCTATCAAAGCGGTGGTAAATCGGGTACTGCACAAGTCTTTGGATTAAAAGAAGACGAAGAATACAACGCGGAAGAACTTGATGAGTACCTAAGAGACCATGCTCTCTTTACTGGTTTTGCCCCTCTAGAGGACCCGCAAGTTGTCGCGACAATTGTGTTAGAAAAATGCTGGAGGGGGCTCGACTAACGGAGCACCTATCGTGCGCAGGATATTTGATAAAGTCATATTAAACAAAGAAGATGGAGAGGAAAAGTAATGAAACTAGATCCATCTACTGGTAAAAGCCGTGTTTTCTTTGAAAGGTTTCATGTTGATCTTCCTTTGCTATTGGGTTTAATCGCCGTAATGATATTTGGCCTCATGGTCATGTACAGCGCAAGTGGTCAAAACCTAGCGATGATGGAGCGCCAGGCAATGCGAATGATTTTGGCGCTAGGCGTGATGATTTTACTGGCTCAAATATCCCCACGTACTTACGAAGCTTTTGCGCCTTTTTTGTTCATTGTTGGGGTAGTATTGCTATTGGGCGTACTCTTTTTCGGCGAGTCATCAAAAGGGGCTCAGCGCTGGCTTAACATAGGGTTTATACGCTTCCAACCTTCAGAACTGCTCAAGCTTGCCGTCCCATTAATGATAGCCAGATTTATTGGTAAACAGTCTCTCCCACCCTCATTCAAGACGCTAATAATTTCATTAGTTATGGTCTGTGTACCGACCATATTGATCGCAAAGCAGCCTGACCTAGGCACCTCTATTCTTATCGCCGCATCAGGTATATTCGTTATTTTTCTAGCAGGGATAAGTTGGCGTTATATTTTTTCAGCGACGCTTGCCGTCGGTGCATTTGCCCCCATCCTTTGGTTTTTCCTGATGCGCGAGTACCAAAAAGTGAGAGTACGTACTCTTTTTAATCCAGAGTCTGACCCATTGGGGGCTGGGTATCATATTATCCAGAGCAAAATCGCAATTGGGTCAGGTGGTATAGCCGGAAAAGGCTGGTTACAAGGAACCCAATCTCAATTAGAATTTTTACCTGAGCGACATACTGACTTTATCTTTGCAGTCATCGCTGAAGAGTGGGGTATGCTAGGCATTCTTAGCTTATTTGCTCTTTACCTATTCATTATTGGGCGAGGTTTATATCTTGCCAGCCAATCTCAATCCGCTTTTGGCAGAATGATGGCAGGAAGTGTCATGTTAAGCTTCTTCGTATACATATTTGTAAATGTAGGAATGGTCAGTGGCATACTACCTGTTGTAGGTGTCCCATTACCGCTTATCAGTTATGGTGGCACATCCATGGTTACGCTAATGGCCGGCTTTGGTATTTTAATGTCTATCCATACCCATAGAAGCATGTTATCAAAAGCGACATAATGACAATAAAACAGACAATACTCAGTACACTTTTAATTCTTTTATTGGCTGCCTGCTCTAGCTCCGGCAGCCGTTACTCGATATCCAATGATGTGGGTCCAGAAAAACCAATACAGCTCGACCATGTTGAAGATGCCCACCCTGTCTATGAACCTTTTAGTCGAGGCGGAAATCGAGATTACAAACTACGCGGTGGTTCATACAAAATCATCAAGAATCCCGATGGTTTTAAGCAGAGCGGACAAGCCTCTTGGTACGGTAAAAAGTTCCATGGGCACCTCACTTCAAATGGTGAAATCTATGACATGTACTCCATGTCTGCAGCACATAAGACCTTACCTATACCAAGCTACGTTAAGGTAACCAACAAAGACAATGGTAAAAGCACCATTGTCCGTGTCAATGATCGCGGGCCATTTCACGATGGGCGGATTATCGACCTTAGCTATGCCGCGGCTTACAAGTTAAATGTCGTGAATACGGGAACCGCAAATGTTGATATAGAGTACATATCAACAAAACCTCAGACACCTTCGTCAAAGATACCAAAAGTAACAGCTGGTTATAGTATTCAAACGGCCTCGTCAAATCATGAAGAAAGAAGTCGAACTTTAGCTAAAAATATTGGTCAAACTCTTTCAATGAAGACCTATGTCGAACCAAATAACGAGACCTATCGAGTTCTCGTTGGCCCATTTACAGACTATTCAGAATCCGTAGATGCGTTAGAGATATTAAGAACAAATGGATACCCGCAGGCCTTTATTAGAAAAAACAAAATTAACGTATACCATGCAGTACTAGCGAATTGACGGAATTTTTGTCATAGTGCATCCAGAATTGCTGTCGAAGCTGTAATATTAAGGCTTTCGGCTTAAATAGTTTTATAACCAATAAAATTGATATTACAGATGAATAAATCGAAACTTACTTTTAAATCATTGCTTCTCGCGACAGCTGCACTATCTGCTCCATTTTCATATTCAGCGCCTATTGTCGTTCCCGATGCGCCTCAGATAGCGGCTAAAGGCTATGTGCTTATTGATTTCAACTCTGGAAAGGTTATTGCCGAAAAGGAAAAAGATACCCAGCTTTCTCCTGCAAGTTTAACTAAGATGATGACCAGTTATGTTATTGGCCAAGAATTAGCTCGCGGCAACATATCGTTGCAAGACGAGGTTGTCATCAGTAAAAATGCGTGGGCTAAAAATTATCCTGATTCATCGAAAATGTTTATCGAAGTAGGCACCACCGTTAAGGTTGAGGATCTAAATCGAGGTATCATTGTTCAATCTGGTAATGATGCCTGTGTTGCGATGGCTGAACACGTGGCAGGTTCTGAAGACGCGTTCGTTGACCTCATGAATGCGTGGGCCAATTCAATCGGCATGTCTCGTACTCACTTTGCCAATGTTCACGGCTTGGATCATAACGAACTCTATTCAACACCTTACGACATGGCACTTCTTGGTCGCGCACTAATTCGTGATGTACCAGAAGAGTATGCGATTTATAGCGAAAAACAATTTACCTTTAATGGCATAACACAGTACAACCGTAACGGCTTATTGTGGGATAAAAGCATGAATGTGGATGGCATTAAAACAGGCCACACAAGCAAAGCTGGATACAGCCTAGTCAGCTCAGCAACAGAAGGTAAAATGCGCCTCGTTGCCGTAGTAATGGGAACGAAGAGCGAAAATGCGCGTAAAGCAGAAAGTAAAAAACTGCTCAATTACGGATTCCGTTTCTTTGAAACCGTTGCTCCACATAAGGCGGGCGAAACCTTCGTTAGTGAGCGTATTTGGATGGGTTCACAAGAAAACGTTGCCTTAGGTGTTGCCAGAGATACTTTTGTTACTCTACCTCGAGGCCAAGCTAAGAGCCTAAAAGCGAGTTTCGTGCTAGAAAAAGAACTCACCGCGCCAATTAGCCAAGGTGATGAAGTTGGGAAGCTTTACTATCAGGTCGATGGTGAAGATATCGCTGAATATCCACTACTTGCACTAGAAGATGTCGATAAAGGCGGTGTCTTTAGTCGTCTAGTTGACTACTTTATCCTTCTTTTTAAGAGCTGGTTCTAAAGACTAACGATGAACAAATTGTATTAAAAGGTCACTTAAATGTGGCCTTTGTTTTTCTTGAGATTGATCTTTTTTGAGCGTAATATGCGCTGCTAAATAAAACCTCTGGAGTAAATCATGCAAGAACAACCAACGCTTAAAGACCTGTTAGAGTTTCCTTGCCAGTTCACCTACAAGGTTATGGGTTATGCTAAACCTGAGCTACCAGAACTGGTTTTACAAGTGATTCAAAAATACGCACCTGGTGATTACAGCCCTACGATAAAACCAAGCGGAAAAGGGACATACAATTCTGTTTCTGTAACGATTACAGCAACATCTATCGAGCAGGTGGATTCACTTTATAAAGAACTCGGTGAAATTGATATCGTTCGAATGGTTTTATAAACAAACAAATCAGTTCATCATAAAAACAGCGGCCTTTGCCGCTGTTTTTGATTCCAATTCATACAGAGAATCTAATAGTCGAAGTACAAAAAGAAGTTTATAATGTGTTTACTTTATTAACTGTCATTACAGGGCTATCCGCTTGTCTAACATTGAAGATAATCTAATTGTTCGAAATCTTGGTCTTAACGACTATGAACCAATTTGGAAAGCAATGCATGAATTCACTGATAATCGCAATGACGAAACTGTCGATGAAGTCTGGTTAGTTGAGCACAACCCTGTATTCACACAAGGCCAAGCGGGTAAAGAAGAACACCTACTTAATACAGGTGATATCCCTGTTGTTCAAAGTGACCGTGGTGGTCAAGTTACCTATCACGGGCCCGGTCAGTTAGTTGCCTATTTCCTTATTAACCTACGTAGAAAAATATTGGTGTTCGGGAGCTGGTTACCAATATAGAAAACCTCGTTATTAATACCTTGGCTAAATTTGATATAGAATCATCGGCACGTCCTGACGCGCCCGGTGTCTATTCCGATGGTAAAAAAGTATGCTCTCTCGGACTAAGAATCCGAAAAGGCTGCTCCTTTCATGGCCTAGCGTTAAATATCGATATGGATCTTTCACCCTTTTTGCGTATAAACCCTTGTGGATATCAAGGCATGGAAATGGTACAAATAAGTGAACTTGGCGGCCCTAGCAATGTTGAACTCGTTGGCGCAACGTTAGTTGAAGAGCTACTTTCCTTGCTTAACTACGAGCATGTCGACCTAATAAAAGAAAACAATAAATCATGAGCAAACCAATTCAAATGGAAAAAGGCGTCAAATATAGAGACGCTGATAAAATGGCATTGATTCCAACTAAAACAGTGCCCGTTGAAAAAAATGAAGTATTACGCAAGCCAAAATGGATGAAAATAAAGCTACCTTCTGACAGCCAACGCATTCAAGAGATCAAGTCTGCTATGCGTAAAAACAAACTTCATTCTGTTTGTGAAGAAGCGTCTTGTCCTAACCTAGCAGAGTGTTTTAACCACGGTACTGCTACCTTTATGATCTTGGGTGCCATCTGTACTCGACGCTGTCCGTTTTGCGATGTTGCTCATGGCAGACCAATAACACCAGACAACAATGAACCTCAACATCTTGCACAAACAATTAGCGACATGAAGCTAAAATATGTTGTGGTGACTTCCGTGGATCGCGATGATTTACGAGACGGCGGCGCTCAGCACTTTGCGGATTGTACCCGCGAAATTCGTGCGAAAAGCCCTGGTATAAAAATAGAAACGCTCGTACCTGATTTTCGTGGTCGCATGGACGCCGCTCTTGAAGTGCTAAAAGACAACCCTCCGGATGTTTTCAACCATAACCTTGAGACAGCACCCCGTCTATATAGAAAGGCACGCCCGGGCGCAAATTATAAGTGGTCATTAACGTTACTTCAGAAATTTAAAGCGCTGCATCCTGACGTACCAACTAAGTCAGGGTTGATGATGGGCTTAGGCGAAACAAAAGAAGAAATCGTTGAGGTTCTGAAAGACCTTCGAGCCTATGGTGTAACCATGCTAACCATTGGTCAATACTTATCTCCAAGCCGCCATCACTTACCCGTAGAACGTTATGTGCCGCCTGCTGAGTTCGATGAACTCAAAGAGATAGCATTAGAGCTTGGATTTACTCATGCGGCTTGTGGTCCCTTTGTACGCTCTTCGTACCATGCAGATATGCAAGCCAAAGGCGAAGAAGTAAAATAACTGAGACAAACATTCAGAAAGACGACTTAAATTGGTGATCTTTTTGTATTCGCAACGTAAATTGTATATAAGTTCGGTAACGATAAGTAATTAGTAGTGTTTTAAAAGGAATTTAGGTATGCAGAAGTTAGGTTTATTAAGTTTTTTATCACTTATCCTTGTGGGTTGTTCTACGCAAAACACTCAACAAGATAACTATTTAGATGCGTCGTTTGAGTTGTGTAATACCGAAGTAAGAACCTACTCTGTTAGCGATGATGGTCGAGTAAGGATCATCTGTGAAGATGACTCGAAGTTCACTATGAACAGTGAAGCTACTTTAGAAATCATGCGTGACATCAATATCGATTATTGTACTGGAGAGGGCCTTTCTAAGTTTAACGAAAGTCGCCGTTACTACTCGTTCCAATGTAAATCTGGTTCGACGATAAGTATCAACAAAGAATAACCATAAATTCAACACAAATAAAAACGCGAGCCTTATTTAAGCTCGCGTTTTTTATTTGTGCCTAAAAATACGGTTATTAAACCCTATTTTATCTTACTTAAGCGTATACAGGTAACCGCTTACAGATATCTAGCACTTTTCGTTTCGTTGCTTCAATAACCGTTTCATCGTTAATGTTATCTAAAACGTCACACATCCAACCCGCTAAAACCTTAGCGTCTTCTTGCGTAAACCCACGGCGTGTAATTGCAGGAGAACCGACACGAATACCAGAGGTAACAAATGGACTGCGAGGGTCATTAGGCACTGAGTTTTTGTTTACGGTAATGTTGGCCGCACCTAACGCTGCATCCGCTTCTTTACCTGTAATATTTTTATCAATTAAATCGACAAGGAATAAGTGATTTTCCGTTGAACCCGATACAATATTGTAACCACGTGCAATAAATTCAGACACCATCGCTTTTGCATTCGCAATAACACGCGCTTGATACTCTTTGAATTCTGGCTCCATCGCCTCTTTGAACGCGACCGCTTTCCCAGCAATAACATGCATTAGAGGGCCACCTTGACCTCCTGGGAATACCGCTGAATTCAGTTTCTTATACATGTCTTCACCAGCGTTCGATAAAATCAAACCACCACGAGGACCTGCAAGTGTTTTATGCGTTGTTGTCGAAACAACATGAGCATGCGGTAACGGAGTTGGGTATACACCAGCGGCAATTAGACCCGCAACGTGCGCCATATCAACAAACAGATACGCGTCAACTTTATCAGCAATTTCACGCATACGTGCCCAATCAACAACCTGAGAATAAGCAGAGAAACCACCGATAATCATTTTAGGTTTATGTTGAACAGCCAACTGCTCCATCTCGTCATAGTTGATTTGACCAGCTTCATCGATACCGTAAGGGATAATGTTGTAATACTTACCTGAGAAGTTTACTGGTGACCCATGAGTCAAGTGACCACCGTGTGCCAAGCTCATACCTAGCACGGTATCCCCAGGCTTCAGTAAAGCCATATAAACGGCATTATTTGCTTGTGAGCCTGAGTGAGGTTGCACGTTAGCGTACTCACATTCAAATAACTGGCATGCACGATCAATTGCAAGCGATTCAGCCTTATCTACATACTCACAACCACCATAATAACGCTTGCCCGGATAACCTTCGGCATATTTGTTGGTTAACTGAGATCCTTGAGCTTCCATTACTCGTGGACTGGTGTAGTTTTCTGAAGCAATTAGCTCGATATGCTCTTCCTGACGAAGAGTCTCTTCCTGTATTGCAGCATATAGTTCTGCATCATAATCAGCAATGTTCATGTCACGCTTTAGCATCTGTATCTCCTGACTCAGATAATCTGAAATTCTAAAAAACCACACATCCAACCAACGCAAACGTTTACGATGGTGTACTAAGTGGCGATATTCTACATAATTTGATCTATATCAGAAAGCAACTTAGGCAAAATAATCATGTGATTTTTTCATCTTCCATTTGAATTAAGTTCATATCAATAAATGACAGAAGTCTGTCAACACTAAACTGTCAACTTCTTCCTTTACAGTGTGTAAAGTGTAACTTACACGCTGTACCTTCAAATTTAGCCTCCAAGCTACCGAAAATACAAATTTTTATCTACTATTCTCACCATTAAATACCACAAAAAAAGAAAAATGATGCAAAAACACTCAATAAGGGAAGACTGGATAGCGATACTTACTGGTACGTTTTTAACGGCTCAGGGCATATTTTTTCTTCAATCTGCAAACCTCATTACTGGAGGAACAGCTGGCCTTTCGTTACTATTAAGTCAGTTAATACCATTTAGCTTTGGTACCTTC
>LLEJ01000130.1_pt1 | contig 11313 bp, 11 predicted proteins | sample 595831 | NCBI WGS metagenome assembly LLEJ01 (sample SAMN02919310, study PRJNA255460) | bioreactor metagenome | biome: chemostat; feature: culture 2011_10.1; material: sediment; isolation source: day101 10degC chemostat 2011 inoculated with Wadden Sea sediment taken from... | place: Germany: Bremen... | reverse complement strand
AGCTACGAGTTTTTCAGCAGGTTACATGAGAAGAGAAACCAGTTGGCGCTGGGCGAGCATCAATACAACGTTGGACCAGTTAAGTTGGGGCTTAATTTTAGCCGCTGGTGTGAATGAAACGGGCGATTGTGAAAATGCGTTATGGATTGACGGCACTCGTCATTTTCTTGGGCCTGTTCACTTCGAATTCGATCGAAGCAATCAAGAGAAGCCTTGGCGAATCTACTCCCGTGATGGACAAGTTAACTTAACGTTCACTGGGCTTAATAAGCGCAGTGAAAAGCTCAACCTATGGCTACTTAAAAGCAATTTTCGTCAGTTTATCGGCCATTTCAATGGGACGATAATAGATTCGTCGGGTAACACGTATGAACTGGTCAATTGCCTTGGTTTAACTGAAGACCATTTTGCACGCTGGTAAGGAGGAACATGGACATCTCACTTTTAATTGATCACCCTGAATGGCTTCTTCTTGCTTTAGCTCCGGTATTTCTATTGTGCATGTTAGCCGAGTACTATTTAGGCCAAAAATCAGGTCGCTTACCTGAAAACGCTAACTATCACCGCAAAGAAGTGCTATGCAACTTTATGTTAGCAGGGATGCACCAATTGAGTGATTTAGTGACTGGTCTCTTGATTGTTAATCTCTATATTTGGCTTTTTGGTTGGAGGATGTTTGATATTGACATGAACCTAGCCAGCTTCGCCTTGCTCATGCTGCTGCAAGATTTCTTCTATTATTGGTTTCACAGGGGAAGCCATCGTATTCGCTGGATGTGGGCGGCGCATGTTGTGCACCATAGCTCTGAGCGGATGAACTTTAGCACTGCGTTTCGCCAGAGCTTAATGTATCCTTTCGCAGGCATGTGGTTATTTTGGGTACCATTAGTATTGATCGGTTTTGAGCCCAGTTGGGTTATCTTTGCGGTACTGTTTAACCTTAGTTTGCAGTTCTTTGTCCATACGCAATGGGTACGTACTTTAGGTCCTTTAGAGCACGTGTTTAACACGCCTTCTCATCACCGTGTTCACCACGGCGTTAACGCTCAATATATCGACAAAAACTACGCAGGTGTGCTCATTGTTTGGGATAAGTTATTTGGTTCGTTTGAACCAGAACACGAGCCAGTTCGTTATGGGATATCCAAACCCATTAAGAGTTTTAACCCATGGACGGTCACCTTTATTGAGTGGAGAAATATGTTTGTTGACGGTTTCTCTTCGTCAAAATCACTCAGACAAAAGGTGAGGGTGTTCTTTTCGCCGCCCTCTGACTGATGGCTCCGACACGTAGCGGTGCAGTGGCATAGTGAAATTGGTCAGATAGTTAGAGTTCTAGGCATGAAAAAAGTAAGTCAAATGATGCTTTGGTGAAGAGTGTGTTCAATCACTTCAGACCATGGTAACGAGGGTTCTCAGTCTAAATATGCACTCCACCACAAGTCTCGTTGCCACACTTTGGGCCACAAATGAGTTTGAATAGTAAACTGCAATCGTAACGTTATTTACTATTTTGGTTTAACAGTAATCGATGATGTCTTTGAATGTCTGCGTGACTGGAATTGCCACATAAGAGGCATCTCGGCAGCCTGTTTATACCCCAGAAACGGCGAAACCCCAGATGTTGGTAGCATCTGGGGTTTCTGATTTTTTGATGTCTCGGATGGTAAAGGCCGATAATCTCTATGCGAAAAGCTGGATATATCTTTCTCTATTCTGTGGTAGCAGAATTAGATACGGATAAAGTCCATGTGCTCAACTTTTGGCTTAAACGCGTGACGTTGAACGTCTTGCGGCTTAACCTTAACTTCTGCGCCGTCGATCACTAGAGTGATGGCTTCGTAGAACTCAGGCTTGTCCATTTGATGAATCACATCAGAATGTAGAAGTGCGATAGAAACTGGAGCTGCTTCACCACCATAAACGATTGCTGGGAATTGGCCAGTTAAACGTAGGCGGCGGCTCGCACTCTTACCTAGTTCAGTACGTACTACTGTTTCAAATTTCATAGTATTTACTCTCAAATTAGTAAAAAATTAGGATTGTTTATCAGCATAGCGACCTAGCCGATAATGTATACCGCAATCAGAAAACGAGTTGTTAGCTGTTTGCGAGCGCGGATACTACCATTCTTGCTATTTTCGAGCAACAGAATCCGATTGGATTTTGCTATTTATCTCTCATCTCGTCTTCAAATATTTTATCTCGCATTTTCCAGAAACGACCAGACTTTCTAGCGATGACAAAAAGCGGTAAACGAAAGCGATGTTGGTTGGCGACCACTCGTATTGGAGAGCTCTCATTAAAAGGTCGATGACGGTCGGCTAAATGAGGTCTGACAAACTGTTTGTAAAACGCTTCTTTTCTCTTTTTGGTACTTAGTGACCAAAATTCATGTACTTGAGCGTTGTTGTCTCCAATGTATGTCACCTTTAATTGGTTCTTACCACTGCTGTCTTTTAATACGTTTAATTGCATATCTCTACATTCAAACACCAAAGCATCCTTTAGGTTGAGGGCTTCCTTTAGTTTTTTGTCTGGGTCAACAAGGGTTGCATCACACTCGTGGCAAATGCGTGCAGCGATGTCGTTATCAGCACCGCACTCATGGCAGTATTTGGCTCTAAACCGATAGCCACAATGCTCTCGGGTTCCGTCCTCTTCTTCTAGGTAACCTTGGCAGCGTCGACCATAATGTTCAAGTAGGAACCCGTTGTTGTCTAATTTACCCCAAAAATTATTATTAAAGCCGCAAGCAGGGCAGGGAATAGTGACAATGTCACTATCTGGGTCGGGTTGTGGGTTACCGACCTCTGGTTGATAGAGGTCGTAGTTGTTGCCTGCATAATCCAGAACAAGGCAGTCTGTTTTGCCTTCCGATAACCTTAGTCCTCGACCAATAATTTGCTGATATAAACTCACTGACTCCGTTGGCCGAAGGATAGCGATTAGGTCCACATGGGGGGCATCAAATCCGGTGGTTAGCACCGATACATTGACCAAGAATTTGCGCTCTCTATTTTTAAAGCTTTGGATAATGCGGTCACGATCCAGTGTAGGGGTATCACCAATCACTATGTCTGATTGGTCTGGTGGCAGCAGAGATAGGATCTCTTGAGCATGACGAACCGTTGCCGCGAATATCATTATTCCTTGACGATCCGCGCTCATTTGAATGATTTGGCTAACAATTTGCGGCGTTGCTCTTTTGGCGCTTTCTATCACCATATCTAACTCAGATTCTTTATATCTTCCGAGACTGGTGGGTTTTAGCGCTGAAAAATCATAACTGAGAACAGGGGCATCTATCATCCTTGCGGGTGTAAGAAACTGTTCATCTAACAGGTATCGAATAGGCAGTTCGAAGATACAATCCCTAAAGAAGCGTGGTTCTTCGCTGCGAACTTGCCCTCTGGTATGGTATTGATATATCCAACCCATGCCCAATCTATACGGCGTCGCCGTTAAACCCAACACTTTAATACCGGGATTTAGCTCGGTTACATGGCTGATGACTTTTTGGTAGCTGCTGCTTTTTTCATCTGGTACGCGGTGGCACTCATCGATAACCAATAATGAAAACTGGTTCGCAAATGCATCAAGATTGCGTACAACCGATTGAACAGAGGCGAAGACAACCGGTTGGTCGGTCTCTTTTCTACCTAATCCGGCAGAAAAAACAGCGCCTTTTTTCGCCATAGCTTTCGTATTTAGCATGGTTTTGCTCAACCAACTCTTTTACATGGGCGAGCACAAGTACTCGTCCTTTAGCGATGCGAGCTAATTCTGCGATGACAAGGCTCTTGCCTGCGCCTGTCGGTAGGACGATGACAGCAGGGGTCGTGTGCTTTCTAAAATAGTGAATAACGGCTTTGACTGAATCCGTTTGGTAGGGCCGAAGTTTATACATATAGGAAAAGTGTGAAATAGCTCAACTAATTTAAGAAAGATCCCTATAATACCCCACTAGAGAAAGAAGAGGTAATCATGCGGTTAGATAAATTTTTGTGTGATGCATTAGGTGCGACACGTAAAGAAGCGACAAAAATCATTAAAAGCGGCAGCGTAACGGTTAATGACACCATGATAAAAAGTGGTGCACATAAACTAAAAGAGACCTGTGTTGTTGAATGGCAAAACAGGGTAATCACCGTTCATGGGCCTAGATATATCATGCTATTTAAGCCTGAGGGCTATGTATGCTCTCATGAAGATGGTTTCAACCCTACGGCGTTTGTTTTATTAGATGAAATTAAGATGGAGGACCTGCATTTTGCTGGTCGATTGGATGTCGACACCACAGGCTTAGTGCTTATTACCGATGACGGTAAATGGTCACATCGGATTACTTCCCCTAAACATAAGTGCGAAAAAACGTACAGGGTTTGGTTAGCCGATCCAGTTTTAGACGATTACGTATCGACGTTTGCAGAAGGTATCGAGTTAAGAAGTGAACCGGAACCGACACTGCCAGCGACCTTAGAAGTTATCGATACTAATGAGGTTCTGTTGACGATTGTAGAAGGTAAGTATCATCAAGTTAAACGGATGTTTGCCGCGCTTGGAAATAAAGTTGAAGCGCTTCATCGAGAACGCATAGGTGCAATCGAATTGGATGTTGATTTAGAGCCAGGCGAATATCGTTATTTGACAGAGGAAGAAGTAGGTTCTGTCTGGAGCAAGTAATGGGTTGGCGAAGGGGTAGGTCGACTCGGTAGCAGAGTCGTTATTTACTATACATATTAATCAAAATTGATGTCGGAGCAGTATGACAAGTAGCAACACAAATCAGCTTGGCCTTTTAATGTTTATCATTTTAGGCGCTATTGGTGCACTGACTCCATTAGCCATTGATATGTATCTGCCTGCAATGCCAACTATCGCGAAAGAGTTAGGGGTAGATCCTGGCGCGGTTCAGATAACGTTAACAACCTATACCGCTGGGTTTGCTATTGGTCAATTATTGCATGGCCCACTCTCTGACAGCTATGGTCGAAAGCCGATATTAATTATAGGTATTTTGCTGTTTGCTATTGGTTCTATCGTGTGTGCGACGACATCCGATATCGAGTCGTTAAAATACGTACGGGCGGCGCAAGGCTTTGCTGGGGCGTCAGCCGCGGTTGTTATTCAAGCCTTGGTTAGAGATATGTACGAGAAAGAAGATTTTGCTCGTACTATGTCCTTTATTACGCTGGTGGTGATGATTGCACCACTTATCGCCCCAATGCTGGGCGGCTATTTAGCCGTTTGGTTTGGCTGGCGCTCAATATTTTGGGTACTTGCGGTCGTATCTGGCTTGGTTATCGCTGCGGTGATCTGGAAGATACCAGAGACACTCGCGCCAGAAAACAGACAGAAGCTGCATTTTAGAACCACGATTCAAAACTATATCCGCTTGTTTATGAATCCAGTTGCCTTGGGTTTGATGTTCGCCGGTGCGTTCTCATTTGCGGGTATGTTTGCATTTCTAACTGCGGGTTCGTTTGTTTATATCGATGTCTACGGAGTGGGTACGTCGCAGTTTGGTTATCTGTTTGGTTTAAACATTGTCGGTTTGTTCGTTATGACGACTGTGAATGGCCGGATTGTAAGAAGAGTGAGCTCTAAATGGATGCTCTCTTTTGCCATTCTGATTCAACTTATCGCCGGTGTCGGGCTCTTTTTTGGTTGGTTAGCGGATATTGGATTGTGGGGTATTGTCCCCTTTGTCATGCTCTATATTAGTATGATGTCTACAGTGGGGAGTAACTCGATGGCTATCTTGCTGTCGGCCTACCCAGGTATGGCGGGCACCGCTTCTTCGTTAGCGGGGACGTTGAGGTTTGGTATCGGATCTATTATCGGTGTTATCGTTGCTATGTTGCCGAGTGACACAGCATGGCCGATGATTTTAATAATGACACTTTGTGCCGTAATGTCTGCGGTTTTTATTGGTTTTTAGGACGTAAAGCTTAATGGCTATCTATACAGTTGAAATGCAAAACGTAGTTAATTCAGCACTTGATGAATTAGAAGAACTACATAAAAGAGGAAAGGTGGCCAATACACCTGTCAGTAATACACATTTTTTGGTTCGCTGGGTAACACTGAGTCTGAAAACTCAGAGATTTGATCGCTGTGTTCGCGATAATCTTGTACGCTGGCAAAAAATGGGAAGAAGCAAAGGGACTAAATCTGAACTGATGTTTACCTTCAAAAATATCTCTAAGTTTTATGGTCAGTTGTCACCAGTAGACGAAGAACCTAAGGTTATCTCTGATTCTGATATTGAAGCGTTTCTTGAGGTGATGGAAAAGGCCAATTGGGGGGTAAGTACTGAGTTTGAAATTACAGGCAAAATGCAGGTATTTACGGAAGGGGATAACTCTTTCCTTCTTTGTGCAAAGCAATGCGATGATTGTTTTGAAGGGGGCTCTGAACTAGTAAAACCAATGAGTTTTTATGTTCGAGGTCACCATGCCGAGTTTGTCAGGATGGCGAGTGAGTTTGGTTTTATGCTGCATAAGCGTACGGACTATAAGTCAGCAGTGAAGTATCACGGTGAATACCTAATTTACCCAAAGAACCAAGGGAGCCAGTTAGCGGAGATCCCAATCGGTTTTTAAGATCAAATAGGGATAAGTTACAGGTCCAAAGTTATTTAACATTAAACCTGTAACTTGTTTACTCTACGCTTTTTTTACTATCGCTTTAACCATGCCTTTAAAAATAAACAGGTGTGCAGGCATCATTGCAAACCAATAGAGTAAACCTCTAAAACCTTGTGGATGCCACCAAGCTCTGACATCTAACTCTCGGTAATCTCCATGATCTTTAATGGTGCATTCAAGGCGACCTAACCCCGGAGCCGTCATACCGAAAAGCAGTGAAATAAACTGATTTTTCTCACAGCGTATTACCTTCCATGAGTCAATATGATCCCCGATCTTGAGTTCAGGGCCTGAGGGGCTTCGTCTTTTTGGAATGCCGCCACCGACGAACAGATCAAGCCATTCTCGTGTACGCCACAAAATATTGGCGAAAAAATAACCATCTTCAGGGCTACCTATTTTTTTAACAACTTGCCATAGCTCTTCGGCTGTTTTATCGGTCTTAATGCTTGCTCCCGCATCTTTCGGATAGTACCCATAACCAGATTGCCACCGGTTAAGTGCGGCAGGGTCAAACCCCCAAACCTCACTTCGTATAAACTCGCCCTCATTGCTGACCGACTGGGTAACGGCGTCTTTATACGAGATTAATGGTTGCGGGTATTTTTTACGGATCTCTTGAGAATCGGCAACGTAGTCGTGTTCGAGCCCGGCCAGTAAAGCCCGACCGATATTGGCAGGAACAGAGGTGACCAATCCCAACCAATAAGAGGCCATTTTAGGGGTGAGCAGTGAGGTAGACCAGAGCCGGAGAGGATGACCGATAGCGGTACATATCACACCAAACTGTTCTCGATAACTCAGAATATCGGGTCCGCCCACTTCGTAAAAATAACTTTGAGTTGGTGATTCATGAAGCTGAGCAAGAAGGTAGTGGTTAAGGTTGTTTAGTGCAATCGGGTTTGCTTTGGAGTCAACCCATTTAGGAGCAATGATAATTGGCATGTTATAGGTGAAATCTTTCATGATTTCGAACGCGGCAGATCCGGGACCAATGATGACACCGGCTCTTAATTCGGTAACGGGGACGTTAGCCTGCTTTAGGATCTCTCCGGTTTTTTTACGAGCAAGAAGGTGCTCTGAGTTTCCTGTCTGCGGTTGAATAGCACTAAGATAGACAACATGTTTAACGCTGCTATCAATTAACGCGTCTTTAAAGTTGATCGCCAAAGAAAGTTCATATTCTAGGAAATCGTGACCATGAGCCATCCCATGAACAAGAAAATAAACAAGCTCATGGCCTCTAACGGCATCTAATGTCGCCTCTTTTTCGGCTAGATCAAGATAGACAGTTGTTAGGTTGGCATGCGGTTGGACTCGTGCTTTCAGGTAGTCGGTCTGTCTGGAAGCGGCAGTAACGAAATGGCCCTGCTCGAGAAGCAGTGGAATAAGTTGCGAGCCAACGTAGCCAGAAGCGCCAAGAACCAATATTTTTTTCTTTTCCATAGCCAATAACTTCATTCCTTTTCATGGTGATCCCAAATCAATGGGAGTAGAATACTCTTGCTATTCTTCATGTTAATGCTCTGCCCATTCTTCTACGTCTTTAGGCGCGCATCCCTTTCATTTTTATGAGGCTTTATGACCAACACCTTATCATTAGTTTACAAGTATACAAAAGGTGATTTTTTACGCCGCTTATTTGCCATTGCACTCCCTATCGCACTGCAAAACATTATGTTTTCTAGCAGAGGGTTAGTCGATGTTCTTATGTTGGGTCAGCTTGGTGAAGCGGATATCGCCGCCGTCGGCGTAGCGAGTCGTGCGATGTTTGTCACTACGCTTATGTTGGTCGGTGTCAACACGGGCGGGGCGTTATTGACGGCGCAGTTTTGGGGAGCAGGGAATAAGGACGGGGTAAGAGAGAGTACCGCCTTAACGTGGATCATTGCGAATGCGTTTGCTTTATTGACCGTGGTTCTGTTTATGCTCTATCCAGAACAGATTATGGGGCTGGCAACCGATTCAGCACAGGTTATTGCTCTGGGTAGTGATTATATCGTCATTACATCCCTTAGTATGTTTGCGGTGGCGTGTGTAAGTAGCATGGCGGTGGGCCTTCGAGCGATGCATCGTCCCGGTGTGAGTACCTTTTTTAGTGGTATTGGTATTGTGTCTAACGTGTTTCTTAATTGGGTTTTGATCTTTGGGCATTTTGGAATGCCCGCAATGGGAATCAAAGGCGCGGCTATCGCGACAGTGCTTAGTGGCGCTATAGAAATTGTCTGTTTGTATGCCTTCTTATATAAATCAAAGAGTTTGCTCGCGTTTACTCTGTCGGACGTGAAGGTCGCTTTTACTTCAGAGAAGGTGTCGCGTTTTCTTCGGTTATCATTACCAACAACATTAAACTTCTTTACTTGGGCCGCTGGCCTGTTCGCTTACCACGCTATTATGGGGCGAACCGGGGTACAAGGCTTGGCGGCGTTATCGGTGATGACGCCAGTAGATTCCATTGGGATAAGCTTGCTTATTGGGACCTCTACGGCTGCGGGTGTTCTTACGGGAAATCAGATTGGCGCAAAGAAATATGATGCGGTTTATTACCAATCGATAGGATTACTTTTTCTCAGTGTTCTGCTTGGCTTATGTACGGCGGTGGTCCTTTATACTATCCAAATACCTATCCTCGACTCCTTTAGTGCGTTGACGGAAGAGACACGGGCACTTGCAGACAAGTTTATGCTGATACTCTGTTTTGGAATGGTGATTCGGTCTATACCGCTCACCTTGGTGGTGGGTGTATTAAGGGCAGGTGGTGATGTTAAATATTGTTTGTATCAAGATGTCGTCTCCCAATGGTTCATCGGGATTCCAATTGCTGCATTCGCCGCGGTATATCTTGGGTTAAAACCTGAATATGTTTATGCGCTATTTTTGGTTGAAGAGTGTATTAAGTGCTTTAGTGCTATCCATCGATTAAAAAGTAGAAAATGGATTCGAAACTTGATCGAAAGGTAAGTCTGTTGACAATTGGCTAAATAATCGACACTCGTACGGTTATTTTTGAGAGAATGCAATTTTAATTGAATTTTATTGAAGCTATATCATCCTAGCGTGACAGTTTGCTTAAAATAATGTGATCAGGTAGGTAAAATACTTCCGAAAAGTGAGTAATTAGTGTAACTTCACATACCCTGAATTCTTTAATGCGAGCGTAATCTTTAATGCTAGAATTGTCCGACCTAAATAAAGGCTATGTAGATGGTGGAGAATTTCATCCAGTACTACAAGGGGCAGCTCTAAAATTAAACCAAGGTGAACAACTCGCGTTAATGGGAGAAAGTGGCTCTGGTAAAAGTACGCTACTCAACCTGATTGCTGGACTCGACTCGACTGATTCGGGTGAAATTTGGTTTTCAAGTTTCGCTATGCATGCCAGTAACGAGGTTCAGAAAACAGCCTATCGTCGACATAATATTGGTCATATATTCCAACAATACAACCTTCTACCAACATTGAATATCGCAGATAACATTCGTTTCTGTAGACAGTTAAAAGGGTTACCGGAAGATAAAGGTTTGTGGCGTCAGATATTGTCGGCCCTTGACCTTATGCCGTTATTAGGCCGTTATCCTGAAGAAGTGTCTGGTGGTCAACAACAGCGAACGGCGATTGCTCGCGCATTGTATATGGAGCCCAAATTGCTGTTAGCAGATGAACCAACTGGTAGCTTAGATGAAAGAAACGCGGAAGCGGTAATGCGGTTATTAACCTCATTGGCTAAGCAACTTAATTGCACTCTTTTACTTGTTACGCACAGTAAAAAAGTGGCAGAGCACATGAGCGGTTGTGTCCGTCTTCAAGGAGGGCAATTGCATGTTATGGCCGGTAGTTAAAGCACTACTAGGGCATTATCGTCGTCATCCACTTCAACTTTTACTCGTCTTATTCGGGCTCACTCTGGGTGTGTCCGTGTATGTTGGGGTTGCTGCGATTAATCAACATGCAAAACAGAGTTATTTGCACAGTGAAACTCTTTTCGCAAACCCTCTTCCCTATACTATTACGCCTAAATTTAGTGCAAATAAGATCCCTCAAGGCTTTTACATTCAGCTTCGTCGTGAGGGTTTCAATCAATGTATTCCGTTTGATAATTTAAGAATTGAAACAAAGAGTGGTCGCGATCTCTCAATTGTTGGTGTCGACCCCGTGTCTATTTTGGGGTTAGAAACACTACATCGTAAAAATGACCTCTCGATTTTACGTATGATGCAACCGTCCAAACCTCTCATTATGGGGGCGGAGCTTGCATCATATCTTGGCAAAAGCAGTGGCGACTTTATAGAACTAAAAGATGGCACGAAACTAGGCCCACTTTTTCTTGACCATAATGCGCTTCTTTCGGGTACTCGAATACTCGCCGATATATCAAAGGTAAGAGAAATCAATGGATCGGGTGGGTTCTCGCGTCTTGCCTGCGAAAGCATGCCAGAAGAAAAACTGGAAAGGCTCAAAAGTATATTGCCTAACGGCATAGAATTGTCGAGAAGCTCTAGAGCCGAATTAGAGTCCCTTACAAAGGCGTTTCATCTAAACCTATCTGCGATGGGTATGCTTGCACTTGTCGTAGGTATATTTATTTTTTACCAGGCGATGTCGCTTTCTTTTATTCAAAGCAAACGCTAGTAGGTGTGATGCGTCAGGCTGGGGTCTCGGG
>LLEJ01000129.1_pt1 | contig 11429 bp, 8 predicted proteins | sample 595831 | NCBI WGS metagenome assembly LLEJ01 (sample SAMN02919310, study PRJNA255460) | bioreactor metagenome | biome: chemostat; feature: culture 2011_10.1; material: sediment; isolation source: day101 10degC chemostat 2011 inoculated with Wadden Sea sediment taken from... | place: Germany: Bremen ... | reverse complement strand
AAAAGGTGCACAAATTATACGAGTGCATGATTTTGAAGAGACGTTGGATGCATTAAAGATTGTCCAATGTCTAAATGAATATAAAACTATTTAAGTAGGAAATTCCCTATGTCAGAAAGACGTTATTTTGGTACCGATGGTGTACGCGGTAAAGTTGGTCAGTTCCCAATTACGCCGGATTTTATACTAAAACTAGGTTGGGCGGCTGGACGAGTTCTCGCTAAGCAGGGCACTAAACAGGTTATTATTGGTAAAGACCCTCGAATTTCTGGGTACATGCTTGAATCTGCATTAGAAGCTGGGCTGGCAGCAGCAGGGCTAAATGCAACGTTAACTGGGCCAATGCCTACACCAGCTATTGCGTATCTAACTCAGACTTTTCGTGCTGAAGCAGGTATCGTTATTTCTGCTTCTCATAACCCATATTATGATAATGGCATAAAGTTCTTTTCGTCTGAGGGGATGAAGTTACCTGATGAAGTTGAGTTGGCAATTGAGGCTGAATTAGATAAAGAACTTGTCTGCGTGGAGTCTGCCGAACTCGGTAAAGCGGCTCGACTTGTTGATGCCGCAGGACGGTATATTGAGTTTTGCAAAAGTACTTTTCCGAAAGACCTTAATTTAACCGCCCTTAAAATCGTTTTGGATTGTGCAAATGGCGCGACGTACCATATTGCACCTTCAGTGTTTAAAGAGCTGGGCGCAGACATCATAACAATAGGCGTTGAGCCTAACGGTACCAATATTAATGCTGAGGTCGGTGCGACCGATGTCCGAGCGCTTCAGAAACGAGTCGTGGAAGAAAAAGCAGATTTAGGCTTAGCATTTGATGGTGATGGTGATCGTATTATTATGGTCGATCACGAAGGCAATAAGGTGGATGGTGATCAAATTGCTTATATCATCGCCCGTGATGCCTTGCGACGCGGCGAGTTGAAAGGTGGCGTGGTTGGTACATTAATGACAAATCTTGGTATGGAGAACGGTCTCAAGCAACTAGGCATACCCTTTGTTCGTGCGGCTGTTGGTGATAGATATGTCATGGAGCAATTACAGGAAAAAGGTTGGTCTATCGGTGCTGAAAACTCCGGACATGTCATCTTGCTTGATAAAGTTACTACCGGTGATGCTATTGTCGCTGGGTTACAGGTTTTAGCATCGCTAATAGGCAGCGAAATGTCCCTCAAAGAACTGACGGAAGGCATGACGCTTTATCCTCAAGTATTGGAAAATGTACGATTCAGCGGCAATTCTAATCCATTAGAAGCGTTAGCGGTTATCAATGCGACGAAAGAAGTGGAACAAGAACTGGGTTCAAAAGGACGAGTCCTTTTAAGAAAATCAGGTACTGAACCGTTAATTCGTGTAATGGTTGAGGGTGAAGACGAAGAACTTGTGAAGTCGTCTGCGTTAAAGATCGCCGATGCGGTTAGGTCGAGCTTTGACGCTTAATTAACCACTTAGTATTTAAGTGTAAATTTTTACTTGTCAGCCTAATACCAATCCTATAGTATTGCTCGGCCTTCGATACCGGAGGTCGTTAGCTTTGCCTTTATTTATTATAGGCGTTGCTAGTTAGGCAAATAGTAACATAGGTGGAAAAATGACTACTATATTACTTGTGGTTTACCTGTTGGCAGCGGCTGGTGTAATAGGTCTTGTTTTGATTCAACAAGGTAAAGGCGCAGATATGGGAGCATCTTTCGGTGCCGGTGCTTCAAACACAGTGTTTGGTGCTGGTGGCTCAGGAAGTTTCCTAACCCGAATGACTGCAATATGTGCAACTGTATTTTTCGCTGTAGCTCTGATGTTTGGTAACATGGCAACACATCAAACTGAGTCTCAATGGATTGATCCTACACAAGGTCAAATAATCCAAGAAGAAGCTGCAGACGTACCGAGTGAAATTCCCGCTGAAAAGAGTGGCGACGAAATTCCTCAATAAGTAATTGTTTTAAAATGACAATTGTTATTAATTTATTGATTGTTTTTTAAAAAGCATAAGCTTTAAATGCCGAGATGGTGAAATTGGTAGACACGCTAGCATGAGGTGCTAGTGCCTTAGGGTGTGAGGGTTCAAGTCCCTCTCTCGGCACCATTAATTTAAGATTGATAGTAATGTCAGGATTAGGTTGATGTAACTTGTAAATCAATCTGTTGAGCGTATAATGCTCGACAGTCGGACGCGGGGTGGAGCAGTTTGGTAGCTCGTCGGGCTCATAACCCGAAGGTCGTCGGTTCAAATCCGGCCCCCGCAACCAATACTCACTGAGTCTGATTTATAAGTTTTCATAGTTAATGGCGATTTACAGAGTCACATTAACTATGAACTAAATAATAATTATTTTTGGTTATTATTTAGTATTATCAGGGTCCAGCAATAATAAACCCCGACTTTTTCGGGGTTTTTTATTATCTGTACTTCGCCAATTAGGTCGAAATACAGTGTTATTGCTTGGGGTTTAGATTGGGCTCTGAGCCCTTTTTTTGTTTCTGGAGTGGTTAAATGACTGGTTTAGAAAGGCAACTAACTGAAATGCTTGAGTCTCCTGTAGGAGCGTCGGGTTACGAATTAGTCGGTCTCGAGTTTATTCGCGCAGGCGAACACTCAACTTTACGTATTTATATTGATAGTGAAAACGGCATTAATGTTGATGATTGTGCTGAAGTAAGCCGTCAGGTAAGTGCGGTGCTAGATGTCGAAGATCCAATCTCGGTAGCGTATAGCTTAGAAGTATCTTCTCCTGGCTTGGAGAGACCACTTTTTAAAACAGAGCATTACCAACAATTTATTGGTCACGAGGTCAATATTGTTCTCAAAATGGCTATGGGTAACCGCCGTAAATGGAAAGGTGTTATTCAAGCAGTTGACGGTGAATTGATAACTATCATCGCGGAAGAACAAACTGAAGAATTCGCATTGAGCAATATTTCGAAAGCTAACCTGATCCCTAAATTTTAGTTCTCCTAGAGAGAATTGTTTGAGAGGCTAGATTAATGAACAGAGAAATTTTAGCAGTTGTTGAAGCTGTTTCTAACGAAAAAGCGGTTCCTCGTGAGCGTATTTTTGAAGCGTTAGAAATTGCATTAGCGACAGCCACGAAGAAAAAACACGAACTGGAGATTGAAGTTCGTGTCGAAATCGACCGTAAAACAGGTAATTTTGGTACGTTCCGTCGTTGGATGGCGGTTGCAGAAGTAGAGAGTCCAACTAAAGAGATCTCTATTGAAGCAGCGCAATACGAGGACGAAACAATTGAACTGGGCGATTACATCGAAGATGATATCGAATCCGTTACGTTTGACCGTATTACTACACAAACGGCTAAGCAAGTTATCGTACAGAAAGTGCGTGAAGCTGAGCGTGCCCAAGTTGTTGAACAGTTTATCGATAACGAAGGCGAACTGGTTACTGGTGTAGTCAAAAAGGTAAATCGTGAATCAATTATTATTGATTTAGGTAGCAACGCCGAAGCGGTAATCATGCGTGATGACCAACTTCCGCGTGAAAACTTCCGTCCAGGCGATCGTATTCGTGGCCTTCTATATTCAGTGCGACCAGAAGCACGTGGATTCCAGTTGTTCATTAGTCGCTCAAAGCCTGAGATGTTGACAGAGCTTTTCCGTATTGAAGTGCCAGAGATTGCTGAAGAGTTGATTGAACTTAAAGCGGCTGCACGTGATCCTGGCTCTCGAGCTAAGATCGCAGTGAAGACAAATGATCGCCGCATAGACCCTGTAGGGGCGTGTGTAGGTATGCGTGGCGCTCGTGTTCAAGCCGTATCTAGTGAACTAGGCGGTGAGCGTATCGATATCGTGCTTTGGGATGATAATCCTGCACAATTTGTTATTAACGCAATGGCGCCAGCTGATGTTGCATCGATTATTGTTGATGAAGATGCCCACGCAATGGATATCGCTGTTGAAGCCGATAATCTCGCACAAGCGATTGGTCGTAATGGTCAGAATGTACGTTTAGCTTCTCAACTATCTGGTTGGGAATTGAACGTAATGACGGTCGAAGAGTTACAGAAGAAGCACCAAGAAGAATCAGTAGCTTCTATCGAAAACTTCATGAAGTATCTTGATATAGAACAAGAGTTCGCAGAGATGCTAGTTGAAGAAGGCTTCTCAACTTTAGAAGAAGTCGCTTACGTACCCGTTAATGAATTATTAGAAGTGGACGGTCTGAATGAAGAGATCGTTGAAGAGTTACGTGGCCGCGCTAAAGATGCGTTAACAACGTTAGCTCTTGCACAAGAAGAGTCATTCGATGGTCTAGAACCAGCAGAGGACCTATTAGGTCTCGAAGGTCTAGAACGTGAATTGGCATTTAAGTTTGCAGCCAAAGGCGTTGCAACACTAGAAGATTTAGCTGAACAAGGCATCGATGACCTAGAAGGCATCGAAGGTTTAACAGAAGAACGAGCAGGCGAATTAATTATGGCTGCGCGTAATATCTGTTGGTTTAGCGACGAAGATTAATTTCAGCAAGGAGGTAGCGCAATGACGCAACTAACAGTTAAAGCACTGAGTGATGAAATCGGTACACCGGTTGATCGCTTGTTAGAACAACTTGCTGATGCCGGTATGAAAAAGACCAGCAACGACAATGTTTCTGATGAGGAGAAGTCACATCTTCTTACTCACCTTAAGAAAGAACACGGTGACACTTCTGGTGAAGCAGAACCAACACGTTTAACTTTACAACGTAAAACGCACAGCACACTAAGTGTTGCTGCGACTGGCGGTAAGAGTAAAGACGTGAAAGTTGAAGTACGTAAAAAACGTACTTACGTTAAACGCAGCGCAGTGGATGAAGAAGCTCAACGCGAAGCAGATGACGCAGCAACACGTGAAGCGGAAGAAGTAGCAAAACGTGAAGCTAAAGAAACAGCTCAACGCGACGCAGAAGAAGCAGCAAAACGTGAAGTAGAAGCTAAAGCTAAACGTGAAGCGGAAGCGGAAGTAAAAGCGAAACGAGAAGCCGAAACAAAAGCTAAGCGCGAAGCAGAGCAAAAAATGAATCCAGAAGAAAAAGCAAAACAAGACGCGGCTCAAAAAGAAGCAGATAATTTGAGAATTCGTCAAGACGAAGAAGCGAAGAAGAAAGCGGAAGCTATCGCGCTTCAATTACTTGAAGACGCTCGTAAGTTGGCTGAAGACAATCAAGAACGCTGGACGGAAGAAGAGAAGAAGAAGAAGGCTCAGGAAGAGACAACTGACTACCATGTCACTACTTCAACTCACGCTCGTGAAGCCGAAGATGAAGCGGATCGTCAAGCTGCTGCACCTGGTCCTACTAGTCGCCGTAAGCGTAAGAAAAAAGCGCCTGAAAGCAACGATGCGCAAAGTCGCGGTGGTCGTAACCAACGTGGCAGAGGCCGTAAAGGTAAGCTGGCTAAACCAACGTCAATGCAACAACATGGTTTTGATAAATCAGCAACGGTTGCTAAGCAAGACGTTGTTATTGGTGAAACAGTCGTTGTGTCTGAACTGGCGAATAAAATGTCAGTGAAAAGCTCTGAAGTCATCAAAGTGATGATGAAAATGGGTGCAATGGCAACGATTAATCAAGTTATTGACCAAGAAACAGCGTCTCTAGTGGCTGAAGAAATGGGTCATAAAGTTATTTTACGTAAAGAGAATGAACTTGAAGAAGCGATTCTCTCTGATCGTGATGGAACAGAACACGCGGTGCCACGTGCACCTGTTGTTACTATCATGGGTCACGTTGACCACGGTAAAACATCAACACTGGATTATATCCGTAAAGCCCACGTTGCATCTGGCGAAGCGGGTGGTATTACACAGCATATCGGTGCTTATCACGTTGAAACTGATAACGGAATGATTACCTTCTTGGATACCCCTGGACACGCCGCGTTTACCGCAATGCGTGCTCGTGGTGCTCAAGCGACGGATATCGTTGTACTTGTTGTTGCTGCAGACGATGGTGTTATGCCTCAAACAGTAGAAGCAATTCAGCATGCGAAAGCGGCTGGTGTACCTCTTATTGTTGCTGTGAACAAGATCGACAAAGAAGGCGCAAACCCAGATAACGTTAAGAATGAGCTTGCTCAATATAATGTTATTCCTGAGGAGTGGGGCGGCGAGAACATGTTTGCTCACATCTCTGCTAAACAAGGAACGAACATTGAAGGTTTATTGGAAACGATTCTTCTTCAATCTGAAGTTCTTGAGCTGACTGCTGTTGCTGATGGTATGGCGTCTGGTGTTGTCGTTGAATCTCGTCTTGATAAAGGACGCGGTCCAGTTGCAACGGTACTGGTTCAATCAGGTACTTTGAATAAAGGTGATATCTTACTTTGTGGTCAAGAATATGGCCGTGTTCGTGCAATGCGCGACGAAAATGGTAAAGAAATCACTACAGCAGGTCCTTCAATTCCTGTTGAAGTTATCGGTCTGTCGGGTGTTCCTGCTTCAGGTGATGAAGCCACAGTAGTACGTGATGAGCGTAAAGCACGTGAAGTCGCCAACTATCGTCAAGGTAAATTCCGCGACGTGAAACTTGCACGTCAACAGAAATCTAAATTAGAGAACATGTTCTCTAATATGGAAGCTGGCGAAGTAGCAGAACTTAATGTTGTTCTGAAAGCGGATGTTCAAGGTTCTGTCGAAGCGATATCAGATTCACTACTTAAACTTTCTACTGAAGAAGTAAAAGTGAACGTAGTCGGTTCAGGTGTCGGTGGTATTACAGAAACTGACTCTGTTTTAGCGGCTGCATCTAACGCTATCATCCTAGGTTTCAACGTTCGTGCTGATGCATCTGCACGCCGTATGATTGAAAATGAAAACTTAGACCTTCGCTACTACTCAATCATTTACCAATTGATTGATGAAGTTAAACAAGCGATGGGTGGTATGTTGGCACCAGAATTCAGACAAGAAATCATTGGTCTTGCTGAAGTACGTGAAGTATTTAAGTCTCCTAAACTGGGTGCTATCGCTGGTTGTATGGTTACCGAGGGTGTTATCAAACGTAATGCACCTATCCGTGTTCTACGTGAAAACGTGGTTATATACGAAGGTGAACTAGAATCGCTACGTCGTTTCAAAGATGACGTGCAAGAAGCGAAGAATGGCTACGAATGTGGTATTGGCGTTAAGAACTATAACGATGTTCGCGCTGGTGACCAAATCGAAGTATTCGAAACGATTGAAATAAAGCGTACCCTCGATTAGTCATTATTGGCTAACGTTTGAAAAACGGTTGTTAAATACACCATGAGGGGCTTTAGCCCCTCATTTTTTCTAAGAGAAAAAATAATGTCAAAAGAATTTAGTCGCACGCAACGCGTGTCGCAACAATTACAAAAAGAACTCGCGCTAATATTGCAGCGTGAAGTTCGAGATTCCCGCATTGGTATGGTTACTATCTCTGACGTGGAAGTCTCTCGTGATCTTGCATATGCAAAAGTGTTCGTTACCTTCTTATGTGTTGGCGAGCAGACACCAGAGAAAAGTCTTGCTGCGTTGAAAGAACATGAAGTTAATGTGCGCATGATTTTAGGCAAGCGCATTCGCCTAAGACTGACGCCAGAAGTACGTTTTACCTACGATAATACGCTTGTGGAAGGCATGCGAATGTCTAACCTAGTGAGTGAAATAATCAGTGATGACAAACGTCGAGCTCATGAATCTGGCCGAGACGAAAGTGTTGATCACGATGAGAGTGGTCTGAACGAGGAAAAAGAGTAATGGGTCGCAGAGGTCGTCGTAAAGGTCGCCCTGTAGATGGCGTTATATTGCTGGATAAGCCAGCTGGAATTACTTCTAATGACACACTTCAGAAAGTAAAAAGAATCTACTTTGCAGAAAAGGCTGGGCATACTGGCGCTCTCGATCCGTTAGCGACTGGCATGTTACCAATCTGTTTTGGGGAAGCAACTAAGTTCTCCCAATTTCTACTTGAATCGGATAAACGCTATCGAGTTGTCGCTAAACTTGGTGAAAGAACCAATACATCTGATTCAGATGGTGAGGTGGTTCAGACCCGTGATGTGAAAGTCGATCGCGGACAGCTCGAACGCTGTATTGCAAAATTCCGTGGTGAAACCGATCAGATCCCATCAATGTTTTCAGCTCTGAAGCATCAGGGCAAGCCGCTATACGAATACGCGAGAGAAGGCATCGACGTTCCGAGAGAATCACGGAAAATTACGGTTTATTCCATTGAACTTCTGAGCTTTGAAGGTACGGAAGTTGAAATGGAGGTGCACTGTTCTAAAGGGACATACATTAGAACGATTGTTGATGACTTGGGAGAAATGTTGAGCTGCGGTGCTCATGTCACCTATCTTCGTCGCACAGGTGTATCGAACTATCCATACGAAAATATGGTGACGTTAGAGCAACTAGAAGCATTATTAGAGAAAGCGCGCGAAGAAGATATTGCCCCGCGCGAATTGCTTGATCCACTCTTGATGCCTATGGACTCGGCGGTACAAGATTTACCAGAAGTCAATCTGATCCCAGATCTAACGCATATGGTTCAGCATGGTCAACCTGTACAAGTATTTGGTGCGCCAACGGACGGAATAGTACGAATGACCAGTGGTGAAGAAAGACTATTTATTGGCATCGGCGAAATAGACGATGATGGTAGAGTCGCCCCAAAGAGATTGGTCGTTTTTCGAGATGAAGAACTTTAGGTTCTAGATTTGGCGTATGTAGGGTTGTTACGTAAATATCGCTTGCGGTTAGATGCGTAGCAAAGTAATATGCGCGCTCATCGTGTCAGCTGAATCAGAGATTGGCGGCACACTTTATTAATTTAACTCTTATTTAGGAGAGATTATGTCTCTGAACGCAGAAACAAAAGCAGCTATCGTAGCCGATTATGCACAAGGCGAAGGCGATACAGGTTCACCAGAAGTACAAGTAGCACTACTTACTGCTTCTATCAACCACCTTCAAGGTCACTTTGCTAACCACAAACACGACCACCATAGTCGTCGCGGTCTTTTACGTATGGTTTCAAGCCGTCGTAAGCTACTAGACTACTTGAAAGGTAAGAATCTAGAACGTTACCAAACTCTTATCAAACGTTTAGGCCTACGTCGCTAAGAACAGTTTGTAAAAAAAGAGGCTATTTATAGCCTCTTTTTTTTTATCAGAAATATTCCTCGCTTCCACCTGCACATATCCACGTTTTTCATCTATAATACTGCCCAACTGAGCTTTGCTTAGTCAATCTGCACTTTATCTAGTATTACAGTCAGCGTAGCCGGCCTTAAGGTCGCGACTAATGAAAATTTTCTATCAAGATACTTTTCATTAGTCGCGATTGGTAATACAGAAAGGTGTATTCCCTATGTGATTCTGATTACTCAGAATCCAGTTATATGAAAGGAAATATAATGTTCGCGAATCCTATCGTAAAAACATTCCAGTATGGTAACCATACTGTTACTTTAGAAACAGGCGTAATAGCACGTCAAGCAACGTCTGCTGTTATGGTAACAATGGACGATACAGCGGTATTAGTCTCTGTTGTTGGTAAAAAAGTAGCGGTTGAAGGTCAAAGCTTCTTCCCGCTTACTGTTAACTACCAAGAGCGTACATACGCCGCTGGTAAAATCCCAGGTGGTTTCTTCAAGCGTGAAGGTCGCCCATCAGAAGGCGAGACATTGACAGCGCGTCTAATCGACCGTCCAATTCGTCCTCTATTCCCAGATGAGTTCAAAAACGAAGTTCAAGTTATCGCAACGGTTGTATCTGTAAATCCAGATGTCCAACCTGATATCGTAACAATGATCGGTACTTCAGCCGCTCTTTCTATCTCTGGTATTCCATTTAATGGCCCTATCGGTTCTGCTCGTGTTGGTCATATCGATGGTCAACTTGTACTTAACCCAAGCAATACAGAACTAGAAACATCTAAGTTAGATCTTGTTGTTGCTGGTACTGATGGTGCCGTGCTTATGGTTGAATCAGAAGCGGATAACCTATCAGAAGAAGAGATGCTATCTGCGGTAGTATTTGGTCATGATCAACAACAAGTTGTTGTCTCTGCAATAAAAGAGTTTGCTGCAGAAGTCGCAACACCTTCATGGGATTGGGTTGCACCAACAGTAGACGCAGATCTTAAAGCGAAAATTGCTGAGTTAGCTGAAGTTCGATTGACTGAAGCTTACCAAATCACAGAAAAAATGGCTCGTTATGAGCAAGTTGGCGAAATTAAGTCAGACGTTGTTACTGCGCTTTCTGCTGAAAATGAAGAGCTTGACGTGAACGAAGTGAAAAAAATGCTTGGTTCATTAGAGAAAAACGTAGTGCGTGGTCGCATCATTGCGGGTAGCCCTCGTATTGATGGACGTGAAAAAGACATGGTTCGTGCACTTGATGTACGTACTGGCGTTCTTCCTCGTACTCACGGTTCTTCACTATTTACTCGTGGTGAAACTCAGGCATTGGTAACCGCGACTCTTGGTACACAACGTGACGCTCAAATCATTGATGAATTAACTGGTGAGAAGAAGTCGCACTTCCTTCTACACTATAACTTCCCTCCATTCTGTGTAGGCGAAACTGGTTTTGTTGGTTCACCTAAACGTCGTGAAATTGGTCACGGTAAGCTCGCAAAACGCGGTATCCAAGCGGTAATGCCTTCAGCTGAAGAATTCCCGTACACGGTTCGTGTTGTATCTGAAATCACAGAATCTAATGGTTCTTCTTCAATGGCTTCAGTATGTGGTACATCACTAGCTCTTATGGATGCGGGTGTTCCAATTAAAGCTTCTGTTGCGGGTATCGCAATGGGTCTAGTTAAAGAAGGCGACGACTTTGTTGTTCTCTCTGACATCCTTGGTGATGAAGATCACCTTGGTGACATGGACTTTAAAGTAGCGGGTACTAATGAAGGTATCACCGCACTTCAGATGGATATCAAGATTGAAGGTATCACTAAAGAGATCATGCAAATTGCGCTTAACCAAGCACAAGGCGCTCGTAAGCACATCCTTTCTGTAATGGATGAAGCTATCTCTGGTGCTCGTGATGATATCTCTGAGTTTGCACCTCGTATCCACCAGTTGAAGATTAGCACTGACAAGATTCGTGACGTTATCGGTAAAGGTGGCGCTGTTATTCGTGCACTTTGTGAAGAAACGGGCACAACTATCGAAATAGAAGATGACGGTACTGTTAAAATTGCTGCAACGTCTGGTGAGCAAGCTGAAGATGCGATTAACCGTATTAAAGAGCTAACCGCTGAAGTTGAAGTTGGCACTATTTACATTGGTAAAGTTGCTCGTCTAGCTGATTTCGGTGCGTTTGTTACTATTCTTCCGGGTAAAGACGGTTTAGTACACATTTCTCAAATCGCTGACAAGCGTGTTGAGAAGGTGACTGATTACCTGAGTGAAGGACAAGAAGTTAAAGTTAAAGTACTAGAAATTGAC
>LLEJ01000128.1_pt1 | contig 11446 bp, 6 predicted proteins | sample 595831 | NCBI WGS metagenome assembly LLEJ01 (sample SAMN02919310, study PRJNA255460) | bioreactor metagenome | biome: chemostat; feature: culture 2011_10.1; material: sediment; isolation source: day101 10degC chemostat 2011 inoculated with Wadden Sea sediment taken from... | place: Germany: Bremen ... | reverse complement strand
ACCTGTGCTGTAGTGGACTTAATTTGGTTAAGCAGTCGATTTCCAGCCAACAGTAAAATAGCCACAAAGACAACAATTAGAGACACAAAAGAAGCATACAGAGCTTTGGTGAGAGTGTAGACAGACTGCATCGCCACACTGGCAGGTAGAATGATACCAGACCGCCAACCTTGTTCAGGCAGGGTATAGGTGACCAGAATTGAAGAGTCATCAGCAATCACCCCTTCGCCAAGCTCAACTGGTTTATCATCATTGCGGTTCAGCGCAGTAACAAACGGTTTTAAAGAGGCGTCACTTCGGGCAACATCTTGCAATGTTTGCATCGATAAATTTTCAGATCGTAGCATTGGGATTGAAACCAACTGTTCCGACTGATCAACAATAAATCCAAAAGAACCACTCGTTTTATTCTCTTCCATAAGAAGACCATCTAACCCAGCAAGTTCAACATCGATCGTCGCCACTCCCCAGAACCTGCCTTCTCTTTCTATTTCGACTGAACAGGTGACCATTTGAGTATTTGAGACTGTATCGGTATAAACCGCCGACCAAACACACTCACCAGGCTCAGTTCCTTTCGCATCTTGGTACCAACTTTCTTGTTGATAAGGGCTGCTAGATGGCGCGTTATAGTCATCTAATAACTCAAAACGACCCGGACTGGTTTTCGCCCAAAAGAGTGAGGATTTGTCTTCACCCGCGATTAATTTGTTAGGTTCAGGCCAGATACCACCGCCCGCGACACCCGTTCCACTTGCAATCAATGGCTCCAATTGACTAATAAATTGCGATGTGTCTAAAGGTAAAATTTCTGCCAATGATGCTAAGTTTTTGGTCAATACCGCAGTTTTAGCGAGTTCTTTAGCAACAATTTCTCCTGTGCTTTGAGCTTTAAGTTCTGCGTTTAAGATAGATTGTTGACGAATAACGGGCGTTACAAAGTATTGAATGATAACAAACAACACCAACAATGCCGCGATTAATAAAGAGAGACTTCCTGCTAGTAACTTATGACGAATTAACACTGAGCTATTCCTCTACTTAATAAAAAGAATGATTGTTAGTACTTAACGACTTCTCATTTATGCGCTCTGTACGTAAGTTTTCCTCTGCAAAGACTGATACGCAAACCAATAACATCGTAACCTAATATATACTGCGGTTATGATTGGTTATATTAACGATTTATTAAAATATAAAACTTGATGAATACCTCTTTTGCCCACTTAATTACTGTTAACGATATCTATCTTGAATTAATGTGATGAGCCTCTTAAATAGGATGAAGCCCACGTTAATTCCTTGCTTAAAACCCTTGTTATCTGTCTGCGGTTATAGTGAACTCTTGATGTCCAGTATGCTCATCAACTCCAGCCGGGACACACACCTCTAAGATCAAACTTAAGGTCATGTAATATATAAATTTTTATAAAAGTTTCATCCGTTTCTAGCTTTAATAATCGGGTGTCTTGCGATCGGCTAGCTGCATATATCCAGTAGATACCATATACTGTTGAACATATATTCTAATCATCATTAATATCGAGCGAATCATGGAAGTCGAACTACTGGAAATTCGAAATTTCATCTGCCAATACCCACCTTTTGATCAACTGCCTGAAGAAGCGTTAATCGAAGTGGCAAATAGCGTAGAGATCTCATACTACCGAGCGGACAGTATGATCATTGAATTTGGTGATAAAATACACGACCTCTACATGATTCGTAGTGGCGTAGTAGAGATATATCGTCGTACTGGTGAGCTTTATAACCGCCTTGATCAGGGTGGTTTATTTGGGCAAATGGGGCTGCTAACGAACAAGAAAGTTCGTTTCCCAGCCAAGTCGCTGAAAGACACCCTTCTATACTGTATTCCAGAAAAAATATTTGAAGAATTCTGCGAGCGCTTTGACACCTTTGCTGACTTTGTTGAAGTAGAAGGTAGTATTCGATTACGCCAGGCGGTTGAAGATAATAGTGATGATGCCAATTCACTGACCACGTCAAAGGTAAAGACCTTGCTCAGTGGCGAACCAGTTATGTTGCCTACCACGACGACCATCCGAAACGTCGCGAAGATAATGTCAGAAGAGAATGTTTCTGCGGCACTCATCAATGACCCAAACCTCGCAGATGAAGGTGGTGATAGCTTTGTTGGTATTATTACCGAACGAGATCTCTGCGCAAAGGTTATCGCGCAAGGGTTAGATGTGGATACCGAAGTGGTTGAAGTGATGTCTACAGAACTTATCTCTTTAGACCACAACGCCTATATTATTGAAGCCATGTTACTCGTGCTTCGTTACAACGTTCACCACCTGCCCATTCTAAAAAACAAACAACCGATTGGTGTTATTGAAGTTACCGATATCATTCGTTATGAATCCCAAAACAGCTTGTTGATTGTCAGCAGTATTTTTCAGCAAAACAGCATTGAAGACTTGATTGTATTATCGAATCAACTTAAAGATTGTTTTGTCCGTATGGTCAATGAGGATGCCAACTCGCACATGGTGGGGCGAGCTATGTCTGAAATTGGTAGAAGTTTTAAGCAACGCTTTCTTGAACTGGCCGAAGAGAAGCTTGGGCCACCGCCCGTACCTTATTGCTTCTTAGCGTTAGGCTCTATGGCGCGTGATGAACAGCTTATTGTGACCGATCAAGACAATGCCATTATTCTCGATAATGAATACCAAGAGTCGTTACATGGTGACTACTTTAAAGAACTTGCTGCTTATGTTTGTGATGGTTTAGCCGCGTGCGGTTATACCTATTGCACGGGTGACATTATGGCAACGAATCCTGAATATCGAAAAACGCAGTCTCAATGGGAAGAGTGTTTTTCAAGTTGGATTGAGAATCCAAACCCAAAAACGCTGCTTAATTGTTCCATCTTTTTCGATCTCTACGGTGTGTACGGTAGACCAAAATGGGCAGAACAATTAAATGCGTTTATCCTTAGAAAAGCGAAGAAGAATAACCGTTTCTTGGCCTGCCTTGCGAGAAATGCAATAAATCGCACACCACCGCTAGGCTTCTTTAAAGACTTTGTGATGGAAAAAGATGGACGCCATAACAACTCCATTAATTTAAAAAGACGAGGTACGGCACCTTTAGCTGATCTGATCCGCGTACACGCTCTCGCTATCGGATCCCAATCACAGAATTCATTTGATCGATTAGAAGACATCATCGAAGCAGGGATCTTGCCTCCATCAAAAGGGAAAGACCTGCAACATGCGATGGAATTCATCTCCTTGGTTCGTATTCGCCACCAAGCATTAGACATTAAAGCAGAGCAAGAACCCGACAACAATATTGAGCCTGAAAACATGTCCGATTTTGAAAGACGTAATCTGAAAGATGCCTTTTTGGTTTTAAGCAGTGCCCAAAACTTTTTAAAGTTCCGCTATAGTGCCAATAGCATGAAGGGGTAACCAATGCAAAACCTCAATTACCAAGAGATCTTAAACTGGAAGGCTTTTTTACATATAAAGTCGTCAGAGAGTAAAGATAGCCGACTGACCAATTTTTATAATACCAGCACTTACCATGGTGACACCCAGCTCAAGGATATTGAATTCGTCGCCTTAGATTTTGAAACCACTGGCCTAGATGCCAACCAGAATAGCATTATAAGTATCGGTCTAGTTCCTTTTACGCTGCAACGAATTGCTTGTAGATCGGCGAAACATTGGTTTGTCACACCAGAAGACAAACTCAAGGAAGATTCGATAATAATTCATGGTATTACCCATTCCGATTTGAAAGGCGCACCTGATTTACTGCGTATTTTGGAACAGTTATTGGATGAGCTAGCAGGCAAGGTCGTGGTGGTACATTATCGCAGAATAGAGCGTGACTTTTTTGACGCAGCACTTCGTGGTTTGATTAATGAAGGCATTGTTTTTCCTGTAATCGATACCATGCAGATTGAAGCAGATATTCAAAAAACTCAGCCTAAAAAACTCATGGATTGGTTTAAAAACACTCGTCCAATTTCGATTCGACTTGCCAATAGCCGAACACGTTATAATCTACCCACCTATCCTCCGCACGATGCCTTAACCGATGCCATTGCGACTGCCGAGTTACTGCAAGCGCAAATTCACTATCATTTTAGCCCCGAGACACCCATCAATAAGCTGTGGTTATGACATTTTAATGATAAAAAAACCGAGTGCTAATTAATCACTCGGTTTTTGTTTTCATCTATCAATTCAGAAAATTAGTAAGGTCGTTTCTCTGTCCGCAAGCCCATAAGCAAACTTACACACATCACCAGCAAAATAATGGTGAACGGTAAGGCGGTCGAAATAGCACCGGCTTGTAAGGCTTGAATAGCTTCAGTGCCACCTACCCAAACAAGAGCCGCAGCAATCGCACCTTCAACCAATGCCCAGAATACACGTTGTGGAACGGGTGCATCCACTTTACCACCTGATGTGATGCTATCAATAACCAGTGAACCGGAATCCGATGACGTCACAAAGAAGACCAACACTAACACAACAGCCAACATAGAAAGAATGCTGCCCATTGGCAATGCGTCAAACATCTGGAACATGGCAAGCGGTACTTCTGTTAACCCTTTTTCGCCTAACGTACCAATATTGTTAGTGACTTGATTTATAGCCACACCACCAAATACCGACATCCACAACGTCGTAACAACCGTTGGAACAATCAATACTGCCGTCACGAATTCACGTATAGTACGACCGCGTGAAATACGGGCAATAAACATACCGACAAAAGGTGACCATGAAATCCACCAGGCCCAGTAGAAAACAGTCCAGCCATGCATCCAAGCTTGATCTTCACGACCAATTGGATTACTTAACGGAATAATATTTTCAATATACCCCATAACGGTAGTAGGTATAGTTCCCATCGATACTGCGGCAGTCAACATGGCGACAAACACCAATAACGCGAGCGCTAAAAGCATGTTGATATTACTGATGATTTTTACGCCACCATCAATACCACGAACCACTGAAACAACCGCCAATAACGTCACGACGAAGATAATGATAACTTGTAACGTTAAGTCATTATCAATACCGAACACATGGTGAAATCCACTGGCTGCCTGTTGAGCCCCGAGTCCAAGTGACGTAGCAAGACCAAACAACGTAGCAATTACGGCTAAAATATCAACAACGTGTCCCGGCCAACCCCAAGTACGGTCGCCTAGAATCGGATAAAAGACCGAACGCATAGAGAGCGGCAAGCCTTTATTGTAAGCAAAGAACGCGAGCGAGAGAGAGACAACACCGTAAATAGCCCACGGGTGAAGTCCCCAGTGGAACATGGTTGCACCAAGTGCAAGCTTCGCTGCTTCTGGTGTGTTAGCAGCAACATTGAGTGGCGTTTCGTACCATCCGGTAAAGTAAGCAACCGGTTCTGCAACTCCCCAGAACATTAGACCGATACCCATACCTGCCGCAAATAGCATTGCTATCCATGACATCATCGTATAGTCGGTTTTTGCTTCGTCTCCACCTATACGAATTTTTCCATATGGCGAAACTATCATTGCCAAACAAAAAACAACAAAAATATTGGCTGACCACATAAACAGGCCATCAAAGGCACCAATTATTTGCCACTTTAGTCCGTCTAATACGGACTTCGATGTTTCCGGTTCAACCAGCAAAATGGCAACTAAAAAGAGGCCGATTAAGGAAGCACTGATCCCAAAAACAGGATTATGTACATCAAAACCCCACTTTTGAATATTATCTTGTCCGACCGTGTAGTCGGTATTATTAATACTGTATTTATCCTTTTTGGTATCCATTGGTCCTCATTTAGAAAAATTTCCATTTGATTGTGAAGCTCTAGTGTACTTCATTCGAGCCGTATTTTCTAAATTGGTTGCCCCAATCGATTAATATAGACGTGAGTTACTCTGTAAAATCTCCTGAATCCTCTGCGATTTGCCGTCTCTCTTCGTCGCAAAACAAGCGGTCTTCATGCTCATTTCACCTCGATCCATGTCCAGTCTAACCTAGAACAGCATTCATCAAAAACACTGACCACATTCCAACAATTATCTTAAAAAACATAAACCTACTATTAATGTAGCGATATCCAATAGCCGCAACAATCAACCGCATTGACTCAACATGCAAAATATTAATAATCAAGATGAATACTTAGAGATTGTTCATGATTCCGTTTAGAGTAATTATTTAGACGTCCAGACATCCTTAAGGAATGTAAACACAATAAAAAGTAAGAATGGACATTCTAAAACAGACACTCAACACATAAGGAATAGACACATGACAACGACAACTCATATCTTAGGTTACCCACGTATTGGCGAACAAAGAGAATTAAAAGTTGCTCTAGAAAAATATTGGCGAGGAGAAAGTAATCAATCTGATCTCAAAGCGGTAGGCAGTAAATTAAGGCATCAAAACTGGAAAGTTCAAGCTGATGCGAATTTAAGCTTTGCTACCGCAGGTGATTTTGCATGGTACGACCATGTGCTCACCACCACGCTTCTTCTTGGACACGAACCCAAGCGACACAAAGAAGCCAACCCTGACCTTGATACCCTGTTCCGTATTGCCCGCGGCCAATCGAAAACGCAATCTGTATGTTGTAGTGGATATTCTGATTCAAAAAAAGATAAAGCTGCATCAGACATGACAAAATGGTTCAACACTAATTACCATTACATTGTCCCTGAATTCAGCAAAGATGACGTTTTTCAAGCAAGTTGGCCACAACTGTTCGATGAAATAGAGGAAGCGATAAAGGCAAATCATAAAGTGAAACCGGTACTTCTTGGGCCCATATCCTACCTTTATCTTGGTAAAGAAGTAGACGAAGGTTTTGACCGTTTGTCACTGTTACCTCGTTTATTAACCGCTTATCAAAATATTCTAGCAACGCTTTCTAATCTAGGTATTGAATGGGTGCAAATAGACGAACCAATTCTTTCCCTCGAACTAGACGAACCGTGGGCTAATTCATTTGAAGTTGCCTATCAAACACTACAAAGCGACCTAAAAATCTTATTAACAACCTATTTTGATACGGTAACAGACACGCTTGACCAGATCGTTAAACTTCCCGTTAATGGCCTCCACATTGATCTTTCAGCCGCACCAGAGCAACTTAATGAGGTACTAAGAAAACTGCCGCATGATTGGGTTCTGTCTGCAGGTGTCATCAATGGTCGCAATGTATGGCGTACCGATCTCGCTTCTCAGTTAACTAAACTCCAGCCCGTAAAAGAAAAGCTGGGTGATAAATTATGGATAGCAAGTTCCTGCTCACTTTTACATAGCCCAGTGAATCTAGAATTAGAAGACCAGATTAGTGAAGAAGTGAAAAATTGGTTTGCGTTCGCAAAGCAGAAAGTAACCGAAGTCAGTGTTTTGGGTGCCGCTCTTGATGGGGATCAAAAGGCCATTTTGTTATGCGAAACTTACAGCCAACCCATTGTGGCGCGTAAAAGTTCAATACAAGTGAATAAACCACAGGTTAAAAAGCGCGTTAGTACTATCACAAAAGAGCTTGCTGAACGAAGCGTCCCATATTCCGAACGCTCTGCACGCCAGTCTGACGTTCTAGGTTTACCATTGCTTCCAACGACGACGATTGGTTCTTTCCCTCAAACGGATGAGATTCGTGTCCAACGTAACGCCTATCGCACTGGTCAAGTATCCACTTCTGATTACGCACTAACCCTGAAAGGGCACATTGCCGATGCGATAGAACGCCAAGAAGCACTAGGTCTAGATGTGTTGGTCCATGGAGAAGCAGAACGTAATGACATGGTAGAGTACTTTGCTGAGAATTTATCCGGTTTCCAAACAACGAAATTTGGTTGGGTACAAAGCTATGGCTCACGCTGTGTGAAACCGGCGGTAGTGATCGCAGATATTGAACGAGAAAAACCAATATCCGTAGAGTGGTCCACTTATGCACAATCATTAACGACCAAGAAGGTGAAAGGGATGCTAACAGGCCCGGTCACCATTCTATGTTGGACATTTCCACGAGAGGATATTTCACGCAAAGAGATCGCAAATCAGTTGGCACTTGCGCTACGAGACGAGGTGTCTGATTTACAAGATGCAGGTATTAACATTATACAAATAGATGAACCTGCCATTCGTGAAGGCTTACCGCTTAAAAAGACTAGGCATGCTGAGTATCTGAAATGGGCAGTCAATGCATTTAAGATCTCAGCGGCCAGTGCTAAACCAGAGACTCAAATTCACACTCACATGTGTTATAGCGAATTCAATGAAATAATTGATTCCGTTGCCGCACTGGATGCCGACGTCATTACCATCGAAACATCTCGTTCTAATATGGAACTTCTAAAAGCATTTGAAGCGTTTAATTATCCAAATGCAATTGGTCCCGGTGTTTACGATATACACTCACCAAACATTCCGTCTGAAGAATGGATTGTGAATTTGATGAAGAAAGCTGCAGAAAAGATCCCAGTTGAACGTTTATGGATAAACCCTGATTGCGGCCTGAAAACGCGTAACTGGCCTGAAACTGAAGCCGCGCTTACAAACCTAGTTTCTGCCGCGAAAACATTGCGTATTGAATTGTCAGAAGCGAAAACTTAATACATCCGTCAACACACCCACCCTCTTGATAAAAGATGCACATGGGATGGATATAATACGAAATTTCCATCCCATGTCTCCTTTCAAACGAATAAAATCGAAAAATTTATCCACTATTTATATAAGGTTAAATTGTTGCTAAATAGTTGCAATATTGTGTTTACATCTCATTTTTTTCGTGAAAGAGACGCCTTATTATGTTCCAGTTATTTAAAAATAAGCAGATTAAAATGTGGCCGCCATCGCGTAAGGTGAAATTGAGCAGAAAGATGCAAAAATACTTAATATAGATCACGGAATTTAATGCTCAAGTGCTTTAATTTCGCCTCGAAAAGACTTTTTCTTAATTTATGCAGAGGTAGAAATGCTAGAACTAATCATTGGATTGGTAATAACAATTGGAGTAGGTTACTTCATTGTAAAAGGTTACAGACCAGCAGGGATACTGCTTACAGCAGGTTTGTTACTCCTTATTTTGACAGGCATACTTGGTCATACGGTTTTACCGGCCAAAATCGCTTCCACAGGTAATTATTTCACAGATTCACTAGAATTCATTAAGTTTATGCTGAAGCATCGTGGTGGTGGTTTAGGCATGCAAATCATGTTGCTTTGTGGTTTTGCGGCTTATATGACCCATATTGGTGCAAACAATGTAGTAGTAAAACAGTTTTCAAAACCTTTAGCTGTCATTAAATCACCTTACATTCTTTTAGTTGCTGCCTATATTGTTGCCTGCTTAATGTCTCTTGCTGTAAGTTCAGCAACGGGTCTTGGTGTGCTCCTAATGGCGACGTTATTCCCGATGATGACGGCAATGGGTATTTCCCGTCCGGCTGCTGTCGCCGTTTGTGCTTCTCCTGCCGCCATCATTCTATCTCCGACATCTGGTGATGTTGTGGTTGCTGCTGAAAAAGCCGGCATGGCATTGGATGTATTTGCTGTTCAAACCGTATTGCCAGTTTCACTTTGCGCCATTGTTGTCATGTCTGCTGCTGCCTATTTTTGGAACAAGTATTTAGACAAAAAAGAAAACACACCAATGGAAAAAGTAGATATCTCTACTATGGAAGTTAAAGCACCAGCGTATTACGCGGCGCTTCCATTCCTTCCTATTTTCGGTGTCTTTTGTTTAACGGCAGAACGATTGAAGGTTTGAGCCTAGACATTTATACCATCGTTGTTTTATCGATATTCATAGGCGCTATGGTCGATTACATTACCAAAGGCTTTAAAGGTAGAGAAACGCTAGAAGATATGGATTCTTGCTATGAAGGTATGGCGGATGCATTCAAAGGTGTGGTCATGCTATTGGTTGCGGCAGGTGTTTTTGCTCAAGGCCTAATGTCTATTGGCGCTATTGATAACCTTCTTCACCTAGCTGACCAAGCAGGCGCAGGCGGTATTGCTCTTATGCTTCTATTAACTATTTTGACCGTTGCTGCTGCAGTCGCAACCGGTTCTGGTAATGCACCGTTTTACGCATTCGTTGAACTCGCACCAGCATTAGCCGATAAACTGGGTCTAAACCCAGCCTTCCTAATTATTCCAATGCTTCAAGCATCGAATTTAGGTCGTACTATATCACCTGTTTCTGGCGTTATTGTCGCAACATCAGGTATGGGTAAAATCAGCCCATTCGAAGTTGTAAAAAGAACGTCGGTACCCGTGTTTGCAGGTCTAATCACCGTGATTATAGGGACCGTTGTCCTTGTACCTATGATGGCCAGTTAATCTAGATTAACTAAAAGCAAATTGTTGATATTAAAAATGCTAGTCAGATAACTGACTAGCATTTTTATTGGTCCTAATTTCACCTACAACGTTCTAAATAATATCAATCGTAATGTCTTTAAACTGATAAAGCTCACCACCAAACTCTACACTAAACGCTTTAGCATCTTCTTGTTTGCTAAACTGCCAAGCGTTTTGCCCATCGCACCCTTTTGACTCGACCCTATAACAAACCACGCTGTTTTGGCATCAATAAAATGCTCATCGTTTGGTTTTTGCCAAGGTGTCTTGCTCATATCATGCACAAAAACTTGTTGAATTTGTCTTTCATTTTCAGGCTGTAATAAGTACGCAAAGAGATCTCGCGTAGAGCAGAATTTCACTACCTCTTCACCACCCGTTTGAAACGCCTCGCCTTTTGGTCCCGGATAATTTGAAATAATCATGCCGCAAAGATGGCACTCATCACTGGTTTCTATCGCGACGGCTTGTTTTAACATTTTTTCTTGAGAGGTCTCGCCGCAGCCAATCAGCCCAATACACAGGGCAAGTAATAGGGTCCATTTCGTCGTTTTTTCTTTCATCATTTCATGCCTCTTATAAGTTTTTTTGTCTAAAAATAATTAATGTAATACCCAAGGGAATAACCACCCATGCCACCATTGCGCCAAGTAGCGTGCCGGTAGAGAAACTGCTATTGATTGCCACCGCAAGCACGCCATTCACATCGCTGCTGCTCAGTGATGACAAATTGATTAATCGAAACAAATCAGCCGGGTTAAACATCATTAATTGAACCAAGCCGTGTTGAGTTATCGCGTCACTAGAACCCACCAACAGTCCCAGTAATACAAGATCGAATACGAGAACAAAAAACAACCATGTGATCAACGCAATACCTGCCGCTTTTGATTTTTCAGAAACCGACACGCTGATGATATAAGCCAGTGCGACAAAACAAAGCCCCAATGACTGGAGGTGACATAAAGAGGCCGAATGAGCGACCGACGTCTGCATATCAGTCGTAATGCTTAGCAATACAGCGGCACTACCCGAAGCCCAAAATACGTGGCGAGAGTGATAATACTGCCCTGCCCCAG
>LLEJ01000127.1_pt1 | contig 11507 bp, 8 predicted proteins | sample 595831 | NCBI WGS metagenome assembly LLEJ01 (sample SAMN02919310, study PRJNA255460) | bioreactor metagenome | biome: chemostat; feature: culture 2011_10.1; material: sediment; isolation source: day101 10degC chemostat 2011 inoculated with Wadden Sea sediment taken from... | place: Germany: Bremen ... | reverse complement strand
AATGAGACTAGATAAATTTTTAGATAGGAAACCACCTGAACTTTCTGGTGGACAACAACAAAGATGTGCATTAGCACGTTCTTTAGTAAAAGGTTCAGGTCTTGTATTATTAGATGAACCACTTGCTAACTTAGATTATAAATTAAGAGAAGAGTTAAGAGAAGAAATTCCAAAAATGTTTGAAGAATCTGGTGCAATATTTGTATATGCTACAACAGAACCTGAAGAAGCACTCTTACTTGGAGGTAATGTGGCTACTCTATGGGAAGGTAAGATTACCCAATTTGATGAAACTGCAAAAGTTTACCATACTCCAAACAATGCAACTACAGCAAAAGTATTTTCAAACCCATCTATGAACTTCTTAGATATTAAAAAAGAAGGTGATTTTATTTATTATGGAAATGGCGAAAAAGCAGCAGCAACTGATGCTTTATCAAAATTAGAAGATGGTAATTACGCAGCTGGTTTCAGACCAAATCATTTAGAACTAACAAAACATGCACAAAATGCAATTAAATTTTCAGCACATTTAGATGTAACTGAAATCACTGGTTCAGAAACATTTTTACATATGTTTCATGACAATGATAATTGGATTGGATTAGTTCATGGAGTACATGATTTAGAATACAATACAAACTTATCAGTATATTTAGATACACGTCATATTTTTGTTTTTGCAACAAATGGTGAGTTAATTGAAACTGCATCATATGTGAAAGAAAGATAGAGGGAGAAAAAATGGCAAAAATAACTCTTTCAAATTTAGGTCACAGTTATAATAAAAATCCAAAAACTTTAGAAGATTATGCACTTCAACCTTTAAACCATGAGTGGGATGATGGTGCAGCATATGCACTATTAGGACCTTCAGGTTGTGGTAAATCAACACTATTAAATATCATTTCTGGAATTGTTACTCCGTCAGAAGGAAGTATATTATTTGATGAAACTGATGTTACATTTGCAGATACAACAAGTAGAAATATTGCACAAGTTTTTCAATTCCCTGTTGTTTATGACACAATGACCGTAAGACAAAATCTTGAATTTCCTTTAAAAAACAGAGGTGCAGATCCACACTATATACAACAAAGAGTTGGATCAATAGCAAGAGCAATTAAAGTTGAAGATATTTTAGATAAAAAAGCTCAAGGCTTAACAGCAGATGCAAAACAAAAAATTAGTTTAGGTAGAGGAATGGTTCGAGAAGATGTAAATGCAATTTTATTTGATGAACCATTAACTGTAATTGACCCACATATGAAATGGGAATTAAGAACTCAACTAAAAGCTTTGCATAAAGAATTGAAACATACTATGATTTTTGTTACACATGATCAAACAGAAGCTTTGACTTTTGCAGATAAAGTTGTTGTAATGAATCATGGTTGTGTTTTACAAATTGGTACTCCCGAAGAACTATTTGAAAAACCAGCACATACTTTTGTAGGATATTTTATTGGCTCACCAGGGATGAATGTATTTGAAGTAAAAGTTGAAGGTAATACAGCAACACTATTAGATCACGAAATAAAACTTTGTTCTACATATAAAAAATTATCAGGAAAGATTGAATTAGGTATTAGACCTGAATTTATTAAATTATGTGAAGAAGGTGAAGGTATTAAAATTGATATTCTTAGAGTTGAAGATGTAGCACATCATAAAATTGTAAGAGCCAAATATAATGGTAAAAAAGTAAATATCATTGTACCAGAAGATACAAAAATTACTCCTAATATGACATATATGAAATTTGATTTAGACAAAGTCAATGTTTATGAAAATGAGTGGCTAGTTGAAGGAGAGTTATCATGAAGAAAACAGTAAATCAAAAAGCTTGGTTTTTAGTATTACCTGTTCTTTTATTAGTAGGCTTTTCAGCTGTTATTCCTTTAATGACAGTTGTTAATTATTCTATTCAAGATACATTTGGAAATAATGTATTTTTTGCAGTAGGATTAGAATGGTTTGAAGAAATTTTACATTCAGAGAGAATACATGCTGCACTTGGACGTCAAGTACTATTTACATCTATTATTTTAGCCATTGAAATTCCATTAGGGATTTTTATCGCATTACATATGCCTAAAAAAGGTGTATGGGCTTCTATATGTTTAGTTCTAGTTGCACTACCACTTTTAGTACCTTGGAATGTTGTTGGTACAATTTGGCAAATTTTTGGAAGAACTGATATTGGACTTTTAGGTTATACCTTAGCCTCATTTGGAGTTGATTATAACTATACCCAAAATGTATTAGATGCATGGATTACAATTATTGTTATGGATGTGTGGCACTGGACTTCATTAGTTGTTCTACTTTGTTATGCCGGACTTCAATCAATACCGTCAGCTTATTATCAAGCTGCAAAAATAGACCAAGCCTCAAACTGGAATATATTTAGATATATCCAACTTCCTAAAATGATGGGAGTACTATTAATTGCAACATTATTAAGATTTATGGACAGTTTCATGATTTACACTGAACCAATGGTTGTAACAGGTGGTGGTCCTGGAAATGCTACGACTTTCCTTTCTATAGATTTAGTAAAAATGGCAATTGGACAATTTGATCTTGGCCCTGCAGCTGCATTTTCATTAATTTATTTTTTAGTGATTTTATTGGCATCTTGGGCATTTTTTACAATTATGACAAATATTGATAAAGAGGAGGCATAATATGAATAATTCAAGAATAAAAACAGGTTTTTTTAGTAGTAAATCACCAACTATTATGCTTATTTATATAATTTTTTTAATGCTACCAGTTTACTGGTTGATTAACATGAGTTTAAAAACAAATGAAGAAATATTAGGAACATTTTCACTTTTCCCAAATAACTTAACATTTGATAACTATATTACAATATTTACAGACCCCTCTTGGTATTGGGGATATTTAAACTCTATGACTTATGTTGTTATGAATACTGTGATTTCACTTTTAGTTGCACTTCCTGCAGCTTATGCATTTTCACGTTATACATTTTTAGGGGATAAACATTTATTCTTTTGGCTATTAACTAACAGAATGGCACCACCAGCGGTTTTCGCGCTGCCATTTTTTCAACTTTACTCAAGTGTTGGTTTATTTGATACACATATAGCGGTGGCTTTAGCTCATACATTGTTTAATGTACCATTATCAGTTTGGATTTTGGAAGGCTTTATGCGTGGTGTACCAAAAGAAATAGACGAAACTGCGTATGTTGATGGTTTTAGTTTTTTTGCATTCTTTACAAAAATCTTTACACCGTTAATTGCATCTGGTATTGGAGTTGCAGCATTCTTCTGTTTTATGTTCTCATGGGTAGAACTACTATTAAGTAGAACATTAACATCAGTAAATGCAAAATCAATAGCAGCAACTATGACAAAAACTGTTTCAGCTTCTGGAGTTGATTGGGGCGTTTTAGCCGCAGCAGGAGTATTAACACTTGTTCCTGGTGCAATCGTTATATATTTTGTTAGAAATCATATTGCCAAGGGTCTATCTCTTGGTAGAGTTTAAGGAGGTCTAGTATGAATTTATCTTGGATGGCATGGACAAATGGAACTGCAATATTTTTCATTTGTATCTTCGTTGCCTTAATAATCATGACTATCTGGGCTATTAAGTGGCCTCAAGCGCCGAGAGTAGGTATTTTGCGCATTGAGACTACACCTGGTGACCGACTTTTTCTGAGCCTTCTAGGTTCGGCATTTATTTGTCTTGCTTGGTTAGCAATATTTGGTGCTCCGATTTTCGGAGGAATGATTGTTTGTTTTTTTATGCTTTAGCGGTTTTCCGTTGGGTATAAAAATTTTAGTATAAAAGTCAATTTTAAAGTTGATTTTTACACTAATAGTGACATTAATATAAGGGAAATAAAATGAGAATTAAAAATGGAATTACTACTTCAGTTATTGCTGGAATGCTAGCATTAAGTACATCTGCTTTTAGTGCAGCAGATATGAGTAAATGGATGGATGAATTTCAACCATCTGTATTAACTAAAGCTGAACAAAAAGCTGAAATGGGTTGGTTTGAAAAAGCTGCTATGCCTTATAAAGGGATGACTATTAAAGTTGTATCTGAAGGTATTGGAACTCACGTTTATGAAAGTAAAACATTAACAAAAGCATTTTACGATTTAACAGGTATTAAAGTAATCCACGACATTATTGGAGAAGGTGATGTTGTTGAAAAATTACAAACACAAATGCAAACAGGTCAAAATATTTACGATGCGTATATTAATGACTCTGACTTAATTGGTACTCACTGGAGATATAAACAAGCTAGAGATTTAACAGCTTGGATGAAAGGTGAAGGTAAAGCTGTTACTAACCCAGGTCTTGATTTAAAAGACTTTATTGGAACATCTTTTACAACAGGCCCTGATGGAAAGTTATACCAATTACCAGATCAACAATTTGCTAACCTTTATTGGTTTAGAGCTGACTGGTTCGCAGATAAGAAAAATATGGCTGATTTCAAAGCTAAATATGGTTATGAATTAGGTGTTCCAGTTAACTGGTCTGCTTATGAAGATATTGCAGAATTCTTTACAGGTCGTGTAATCGATGGTAAAAAAGTTTATGGACACATGGATTATGGTAAAAAAGATCCATCTTTAGGTTGGAGATTTACTGATGCTTGGATGTCAATGGCAGGTATGGGTGACAAAGGTGAACCAAATGGTCTTCCTGTAGATGAATGGGGAATTAGAGTAAATGACAAATCTCAACCAGTTGGATCTTGTGTAGAAAGAGGTGGAGCAACAAATTCTCCTGCAGCAGTTTACGCAATTAACAAATATAATGAATGGTTAAAAAAATATGCACCACCAGCAGCAGCAGGTATGGTATTCTCTGAAGCAGGACCTGTTCCAGCTCAAGGTGAAATTGCACAACAAATGTTCTGGTATACAGCATTTACGGCAGACATGGTTAAAGAAAAGATTGCGGTAGTAAATGAAGATGGTACTCCAAAATGGAGAATGGCCCCATCACCACATGGTGCTTATTGGACTGAAGGTACAAAAATTGGTTATCAAGATGCTGGTTCTTGGACTTTAATGAAATCAACTCCTGTTAAAAATGCACAAGCTGCTTGGTTATATGCACAGTTTGTTACATCTAAAACAGTTGACTTAAAAAAATCTCACGTTGGTTTAACATTTATTAGAGAATCATCTATTAATCATGAATCATTTACAAAAAGAGCACCTAAACTTGGTGGACTTATAGAGTTCTATAGATCTCCAGCAAGAGTTCAATGGTCTCCAACAGGAACAAATGTACCTGATTATCCAAAATTAGCACAGTTGTGGTGGCAAAATATTGGTGATGCATCTTCTGGAGCAAAAACTGCACAAGAAGCATTAAATTCACTTTGTAAAGCACAAGAAAAAGTTCTTAAAAGAATTCAAAGAGCAGGTGTTCAAGGTGATATTGGACCAAAACTTAACAAAAAAAGTGATGCAGAATATTGGTTAAAACAACCAGGTTCTCCAAAAGCTAAATTAGTTAATGAAAAACCACAAGCGAAGACTATTTCATATGATGAATTACTAAAGTCTTGGACAAAATAATATTAATAAAACTAGTAAGAGTTGAGAGCTTTCTCAACTTTTGCTATACTAACAAAATCTAACAAATGAATATACTTAAGTAGGTAATTATGAAATACATTTTAGCAATAGATCAAGGTACAACTTCAAGTAGAGCAATACTATTTAACAAAGAGATGAGAATTGAAGCTATTTCGCAAGAAGAGTTTCCTCAACACTTTCCAAATTCAGGATGGGTAGAACATGACCCAAAAGATATTTGGGCAACAGTAACAAGAACATGTGAAGATGTAATAAAAAAGATTTCTGCAAATGTAAATGATATAGTATCTATTGGAATAACTAATCAAAGAGAAACAACAGTAGTTTGGAATAAAAATACAGGAGAAGCAATCTATAATGCTATTGTATGGCAAGATAGAAGAACAGGTACATTCTGTAATGAGTTGAAAAATGCTGGTCATGAAAAAATGTTTAGAGAAAAGACCGGACTTATGATAGATCCTTATTTTTCTGGTTTAAAACTTAACTGGATTCTTAACAATACTGATGGAGCCAAAGAAAAAGCCAAAAATGGTGATTTACTATTTGGAACAGTTGACTCTTTTTTGATTTGGAAATTAACAAATGGAAAAAAACATGTTACTGATGCAACTAATGCATCAAGAACAATTCTTTATAACATCAAAACTGGTAAATGGGATGAAGAAATTTGTAAATTATTAGATATTCCAATGAATATGTTACCTGAAGTAAAAAATTGTGCTGATGAGTTTGGTACAACAACAAAAGAAATTTTTGGAAAAGAAATATCAATTCAAGGTGTAGCAGGAGACCAACAATCTGCAGCTATTGGTCAAGCTTGTTTTCAACCAGGAATGATGAAATCAACATATGGAACAGGATGTTTTGCCTTGCTTAATACAGGTTCAGATATGGTTTTATCTGAAAACAAACTTTTAACAACAGTAGCTTATCAGCTTGATAATAAAACTACTTATGCATTAGAAGGTTCTATTTTTATAGCAGGAGCTGTTGTACAGTGGCTACGAGATGGATTAGGAATTATTAAAGATGCAAAAGATACTCAAGAATTAGCTGAAAATGCAGATGAAAAACAACAATTATATATGGTTCCAGCATTTACTGGTTTAGGAGCTCCCTATTGGGATACAGAGTGTCGTGGGGCAATCTTTGGACTTACTAGAGGTTCTGGTCCAGAAGAATTTGCAAAAGCAGCATTGGAAAGTGTTGGGTATCAAACACGAGATTTATGGGAAGCAATGCATGCTGACCTTAAAAATGTTCAAATTGAAGAATCTATATTAAGAGTAGATGGAGGGATGTCCGCTTCAAATTGGAGTATGCAATTTCTAGCAGATATTCTTGGCGCTTCAATTGATAGACCTGAGATTCTTGAAACTACTGCTTTAGGAGCTGCATGGTTAGCTGGAATGCAAGCAGGTTTTTATCCAGATAAAGAAGGTTTTGCAAAAAGCTGGAAACTTGAAAAAAGATTTGAACCACAAATTAAAGAGTCAAAAAAAGAAGAACTTTATAATGGTTGGAAAGATGCCATTGAAAGAACGCTTACAAAAAATAAATCTCATTAAAATAAAATATTTTAGAGATAATCAATAATTATCTCTAAACTCTAAATATAATATCACTATTTTTTATAGATTTTAACCATTTTTTATAGATATAATATTTATTATAACATTATAATGATTAAGTTTAATGTAAGTTTAGAGACATTATAATGTTATAACAAATATTCAAAAGGAATAACATGAAAAATTTAAATCAGAATGATTTATTAAAATCAAACTTCTTAAAAACAATAAGTAAAGAAACAATGAAAAATCTTATTGCAGGTGAATGGAAAGATAGTGACGAAGTAAGTGAAAATATAAACCCTTCTGATACTTCTGATGTTATCTCTACATTTTATAGAGGAACATACAATCATATTTTTGACACTATAAACTTTGCAAAAGATGTTCAAAAGGATTGGGCAAAATCTTCAATCTATTTAAGACAAGAGATTCTTAATGACATAACAGAGAAATTACTTGCAAATAAAGATTATTATGGAGAAATAATTGCAAGGGAAGCTGGGAAGCCTATAAAAGAAGCAACAGATGAAGTAGTAAAATCTGCAGAATTCTTTGCATACTTTGCAGCAGAAGCAATAAGACATAAAGGTGCATTTATGGATTCACCTAGAGATTCAGTTGATATTGAAGTTATAAATGAGCCAGTAGGAGTTATTGGGGTTATTACACCATGGAATTATCCTCTTGCAATTGCTGCATGGAAAATTGCACCTGCACTTGCTTATGGGAATAGTGTAATCTTAAAACCTTCAAGTCAAACACCAGCAATTGCTTATATTCTTGCGAAAATTATTGATACAACAAAACTGCCAAAAGGTGTATTTTCATTAGTATTTGGAAAAGGTGGAGTTATTGGTAATGCTTTAGCAGAATCAAAAAAAGTTCAAGCAATTACATTTACTGGTTCAGTTGCTGTGGGACATGAATTAGCAAAAAGATCAATTACATCAATGACTAAACTACAATTAGAAATGGGTAGTAAAAATTCTTTAATCATATTAGACGATGCAAATATAAATACTGCTGTTGATGCAGCCATTAAAGGCGCATATAATGCAAATGGTCAAAAATGTACGTCTTGTTCAAAACTAATTGTTACAGAAGGTATTTATAAAAGATTTATTGAACTATTTAAAACAAAAATGAAATCGTTAGTTGTAGGTAATGCGATGAATCCTTCAAGTCAAATTGGGCCTTGTATTGATAAAAAACAACTTGATGCAAATCTTGAATATATTAAGTTAGGACAAGAAGAAGGAGCTACATTAGTTTGTGGTGGGGAAGCTATAAAAGCTGAAACTGATGGATACTATTTTACACCAGCTCTATTTATAGATGGAAAATCTAGTATGAGAATAAATCAAGAAGAGATGTTTGCGGCTATTGCTTGTGTAATAAAAGTAAAAGATTATGATGAAGCTATTGAAGTCTTAAACGACACAGAATTTGGCTTATCTGGTGGAATTATTACTAATGATTTAAAAAGAGCAATGCAGTTTAAACATGATGCAGAAATAGGAAATGTAATGATTAATCTTCCAACTGCAGGAATGGATAATCATGTACCATTTGGAGGAAGAAAAGGTTCTTCTTATGGTTCAAGAGAAAAATCATATGCTGCAAGTGATTTTTATACAACAACTAAAACAGCATATATTAAATACTAGATATTAACTCTAGTATTTAAAAGGAGATATTATCGAAAAGAAAACAAAAATATTAGCAACACTAGGACCAAATAGTGATAGTCTAAAAACAATTGAAGGCTTAATAAAAGCCGGTACAAATATGTTTAGGTTGAATTTTTCTCACGGAAGTCATGAATACCATTTAAATACATTAAATACAATTAGAACTGCCATGAAGAATTTAAATACAAATGTAGGGATTCTCCAAGATATTTCTGGCCCAAAAGTTAGAGTAGGAGAATTAAAAGAAAACTTCGAACTTAAAAAAGGTGATGTAATCACATTTTTAGCAGAAGAGATTATTGGATATAAAAAATCATCAAATGAATATGTTGTATCAATAAACTATCCAAATGTTTTAAAAAAAATTAAATTAGATGAATATATATATTTATATGATGGAATAATTAGAGCAAAAGTTATATCAATCAAAGGAAGTATAAAAGCTAAAATAGAAAGTAATGGAACTCTTTCCTCAAGAAAAGGGGTAAACTTCCCAAATACTCAAATTGATATAAACGTAATAACCAAAAAAGATGAAAAAGACATAGCTTGGGGTATTGAAAATAAAGTGGATTATTTTGCAATTTCATTTGTACAAAATGCAAAAGATATGAAAAAAGCAAAAAAACTTTTAAAAGGTTATGATGGAAAATTAAGTTGCAAAAATTGAAAAAGTTCGATGCAATAGAAAATATTGATGAAATTATAAAACATAGTGATGGAATAATGGTAGCACGCGGAGATCTAGGAATTGAAGTACCCTACTTTGATGTACCAACTATTCAAAAAATGCTTATAAGAAAATCAAATGAAGCAGGAATTCCTGTTATAACTGCAACTCAAATGTTATTATCAATGACAAGTAATGAAAGAGCTACAAGAGCTGAAATCTCTGATGTTGCAAATGCAGTTTTAGATGGTACTGACGTTGTAATGCTTAGTGAAGAAACAGCAGTAGGAGACAATCCTATTAATGTTGTTGATACTATGAGTAATATCATCAAAAGAACTGAAGAAATATATAAATACAACAAACAAGAGAAATTTGATTATGTAGATGAATTTGATGTTATACAAGCAACAGTTACAAAACTTGCAGATGATTTAGATGCAAAAGCTATTTTAGCATTAACAAGTTCTGGTAAATCAGCAATTAAAATGTCAAGATATAGACCAAAAACACCAATATATGCATATACACATAATCAAAAAGTTTTAAATTCTTTAAATCCTATCTGGGGTGTTGAACCAATTGATACAATCAAAGAATCAAAAGCGACTAGAATGATTAAAAGAATGCTAAGAATTCTAAAAGAGAAAAATTTGTTAGATAAAAATGGACCATATATAGTAACTATTGGTTATCCAGCAGGAGTACCAGGAAGTACAAATACTATAAAAGTATTGACTGAACTTGAAATAAAATATTATTTAAACTATTCTACAACTCAAAAGTTCACATACTAACAGTAAATCTTAAAATGCCTTGGGTATAATTAAAATATTATATCCCAAGGACAAAATGAAATATGTACAAAGAAATAGATTTAATTGTTAAACCAAGATTTATAGATGAATATAAAGATGGTTATCCTCTAATATCAAAAGAATCAATTACATCATGGGATAAAGTATCTAAAGAAGGAACAATAATAAATCTTTTAGATAATAAAAGAAAATTTATTGCAAAAGGATACTACGGAAAACAAAACAAAGGTTTTGGTTGGATTCTAAGTTCTAAAAAAGAAGAAAAAATCGATGTAAATTGTTTTAAAAATAAAATCAATACTGCTATAAAATATAGAAAAAACTTCTTTGAAGATAATTCTACTACTGCATTTAGAGTTTTAAATGGTGAAGGAGATAATCTAGGTGGTCTTACAATTGATTATTTTGATGAATTTTATTTACTTACTTGGTATAGTTTAGGAATTTATCAATTTAAAGAAGAGATTCTTGAAGCTTTAAAATCACAAGTTACATACAAAGGTATCTATCAAAAAAGAAGATTTGATACAAAAGGTCAATATCTTGAAGGAGATAATGATTTTATTTGTGGAGAAAAAGCACCTGAACCTCTTATAGTAAAAGAAAACAATGAAAACTTCGCTATTTATTTAGATGACGGACCTATGGTTGGAGTATTCCTAGACCAAAGAGAAGTTAGAAAAACTATTCGTGATAAATATGCAAGTGGTAAAACAGTTCTAAATACCTTTTCATATACTGGTGCATTTTCTATATTTGCAGCATGTGGAGGAGCTTTAAAAACCACAAGTGTTGATTTAGCAAATAGAAGTAGAGCTAAAACCAAAGAACAGTTTGAAATAAATAATATAGATGTAGAACAGCAAGACATTATAGTTCAAGATGTATTTGATTACTTTAATTTTGCAGTTAAAAAAGGTTTTAAATTTGACATGGTTGTAGTTGATCCACCAAGTTTTGCAAGGTCAAAAAAACGTACCTTTAGTGTTGCAAAAGATTATGTAAAACTTTTAAAAGAAATCATACAAATCACAAATAAAGATGGGATAATAGTTGCATCAACAAATTGTGCAAACTTTGGAATGGTGACATTTAGAGACTTCATTTCAAAAGCCTTTAAAGAATCACATAAAAAATATAAAA
>LLEJ01000126.1_pt1 | contig 11533 bp, 10 predicted proteins | sample 595831 | NCBI WGS metagenome assembly LLEJ01 (sample SAMN02919310, study PRJNA255460) | bioreactor metagenome | biome: chemostat; feature: culture 2011_10.1; material: sediment; isolation source: day101 10degC chemostat 2011 inoculated with Wadden Sea sediment taken from... | place: Germany: Bremen... | reverse complement strand
ATAGGGATGGAACAGGATTATCGGTAGAAAGGTTCTCGCTATTGAATGGTTAATCCATCTAGCGAGTTCCTTTTAACTCCTTACAGGAGCTGATTGTGAAAGACTTATTAAACTTTCTAAAAGCACAGCATAAGACCGAAGAATTTGATGCTATCAAAATCGGTCTATCTTCACCGGACATGATTCGTTCATGGTCTTTTGGTGAAGTTAAGAAACCTGAAACGATCAACTATCGTACGTTCAAACCAGAACGTGATGGTCTTTTCTGTGCGCGCATATTTGGACCAGTTAAAGACTACGAATGTCTTTGTGGCAAATATAAGCGTCTAAAACACCGTGGTGTTATCTGTGAGAAGTGTGGCGTTGAAGTTACACAAACTAAAGTTCGTCGTGACCGTATGGGCCACATTGAACTTGCGTCTCCAGTTGCACATATCTGGTTCCTAAAATCACTACCATCTCGTATCGGTCTGTTAATGGATATCCCATTGCGTGATATCGAACGCGTACTTTATTTTGAAATGTACGTAGTGACAGAACCTGGTATGACTGATCTAGAAAAAGGTCAAATGCTCACAGAAGATGAGTATCTTGATCGTCTAGAAGAGTGGGGTGATGAGTTCACAGCGAAGATGGGTGCGGAAGCGATCAAAGATCTGCTTTCAACGATGGACCTGCACGCTGAAACAGAACAAATGCGCGAAGAACTTGAGACGACTAACTCAGAAACTAAGCGTAAAAAAATCACTAAGCGCCTGAAGCTTGTTGAAGCATTTATCACGTCTGGTAACAACCCGCAATGGATGATCTTAACGGTTCTTCCTGTTTTGCCACCAGATCTACGTCCTCTAGTACCACTAGATGGCGGTCGCTTCGCAACGTCTGATCTTAACGACCTATACCGTCGTGTGATTAACCGTAACAACCGCTTGAAGCGTCTACTAGAGTTAGCTGCTCCGGACATCATTGTACGTAACGAAAAACGTATGCTGCAAGAGTCTGTCGATGCGCTTCTAGATAACGGCCGTCGTGGTCGTGCAATTACGGGTTCTAATAAACGTCCTCTGAAATCTCTTGCTGATATGATCAAGGGTAAACAAGGTCGTTTCCGTCAGAACCTTTTAGGTAAACGTGTTGACTATTCTGGCCGTTCTGTAATCACAGTTGGTCCATATTTACGTCTACACCAGTGTGGTCTTCCTAAGAAGATGGCACTTGAATTATTTAAACCGTTTATCTACAGCAAGCTAGAAACTCGTGGCATGGCAACGACGATCAAAGCAGCTAAGAAAATGGTAGAGCGCGAAGAAGCGATCGTTTGGGATATCCTAGATGACGTTATTCGTGAACACCCAGTATTGCTAAACCGCGCACCGACACTTCACCGTCTAGGTATTCAAGCGTTTGAACCAGTACTAATCGAAGGTAAAGCGATTCAGCTACACCCACTTGTGTGTGCGGCATATAACGCTGACTTCGATGGTGACCAGATGGCGGTACACGTACCTCTAACTCTGGAAGCTCAACTTGAAGCACGTACACTGATGATGTCGACGAATAACATTCTGTCGCCAGCGTCAGGTGACCCTATTATCGTACCTTCTCAGGATGTGGTATTGGGTCTTTATTACATGACTCGTGACAAGATCAACGTTAAAGGTGAGGGCATGTACCTTGCTGGACCAGCTGAAGCTGAGAAAGCATACCGTACTAAGTCTGCTGAACTGCACGCTCGCGTTAAAGTTCGTATCACTGAAACGGTTGTAGATGAAGATGGTGACAGAACGACGAACACTAGCATGGTTGATACGACGGTTGGTCGTGCAATGCTTTGGAATATCGTTCCTACTGGTCTACCATTCAGTCTTGTTAACCAAAAGCTTGGTAAGAAACAGATTTCTACCCTTTTGAACGAGGCATATCGTAAGCTTGGTCTTAAAGATACAGTAATCTTTGCTGACCAAATTATGTATACAGGTTTTGCATACGCTGCACTTTCTGGTGTTTCTGTTGGTATCGACGACATGGTCGTTCCAGCTGCTAAATACACTGAAATCTCTGCTGCAGAAGAAGAAGTTCGCGAAATTCAGGAACAGTTCCAATCAGGTCTTGTTACTGCTGGTGAGCGTTACAACAAAGTTATCGATATTTGGGCATCTACCAATGATCGCGTTGCGAAAGCAATGATGGATAACCTTTCTTTTGAAACAGTGATTAATAGTGACGGCGAAGAAGAACAACAAGAATCGTTTAACAGCATCTATATGATGGCTGACTCCGGTGCTCGTGGTTCTGCTGCACAGATTCGTCAGCTTGCAGGTATGCGTGGTTTGATGGCTCGTCCAGATGGTTCAATCATCGAAACGCCAATCACCGCAAACTTTAAAGAAGGCTTGAACGTACTTCAGTACTTTATCTCAACGCACGGGGCTCGTAAGGGTCTAGCGGATACGGCATTGAAAACAGCAAACTCCGGTTACTTGACTCGTCGTTTAGTCGACGTTGCTCAGGATGTTGTTGTTCATGACCACGATTGTGGCACTCACGAAGGTATCGACATGATGCCTCACATTGAAGGTGGTGACGTTAAAGTTGCACTTTCTGAGTTGGCTCTTGGTCGTGTTGTTGCTGAAGATGTACAAAAACCAGGTACTGATGATGTACTGATCCCACGTAATACTCTGATTGATGAGAAGTGGTGTCAAATCATGGAAGAAAACTCTGTAGATAGCATGAAAGTGCGCTCAGTAGTTACCTGTGATGCAGACTTCGGTTGTTGTGCACAATGTTATGGTCGTGACCTAGCACGTGGTCACCTAGTGAACCAAGGCGAGGCAGTAGGTGTTATTGCTGCTCAGTCTATCGGTGAGCCGGGTACACAGCTTACAATGCGTACGTTCCACATTGGTGGTGCTGCATCAACAGCAGCAGCAGAGAACAGCATTCAAGCTAAGACTACGGGTGTAGTGAAGCTTCATAACGCTAAATTTGTTATCAATAAAGATGACAAATTGGTTATTACCTCTCGTGCATCTGAACTTACTATCATTGATGAGTTTGGCCGTACGAAAGAGAAGCACAAACTTCCTTATGGTTCGATGCTAAGTAAGAAGAACGATCAAGACGTTACAGCTGGTGACATCGTCGCTAACTGGGAAGCGCACACAATGCCAATCATCACTGAAGTGGCTGGTCGTATCCAATATGTGGATATGATTGATGGTGTGACTGTTACTCGTCAAACTGATGATCTAACAGGTCTTTCTTCAAGTGAAGTAACTGACCCAGCCGCTCGCTCTACAGCAGGTAAAGATATGCGTCCAGCTATCAAACTTGTTGATGCGAAAGGTAAAGATGTAATGATTCCTGGTACTGATATGCCAGCTCACTACTTCTTACCAGGTAAAGCGATTGTACAAATCGAAGATGGTGCAGAAGTTGGTATCGGTGACACGTTATCTCGTATCCCTCAGAAATCGAGTGGAAACAAAGATATCACCGGTGGTCTTCCTCGCGTTGCTGACCTATTTGAAGCTCGTAAGCCTAAAGAGCCTGCGATTCTTGCAGAGCACACAGGTACTGTGTCGTTCGGTAAAGAGACAAAAGGTAAGCGTCGTTTGATTATCACTAGAGATGGTGGTGAGCATTACGAAGAGATGATAGCCAAGCATCGCCAGTTGAACGTATTTGAAGGTGAGAAGATCGAACGCGGTGATGTTATCGCTGATGGTCCAGAAACACCGCATGATATCTTACGTTTACGTGGTATCCGAGCAGTAACCTCTTACATCGCAAACGAAGTACAAGAAGTATATCGTCTGCAAGGGGTTAAGATTAACGATAAGCACATTGAAACTATCGTTCGTCAAATGCTTCGCAAATGTACTATCACATTCAAGGGTGACTCTGAGTTCCTTGTTGGCGAGCAGGTTGAATTTGCTAATGTTAAGATTGCTAACCGTGCTCTAGAAGCTGAAGGTAAAGAACCTGCACGTTTTGAACGTGAGCTACTAGGTATTACGAAAGCATCACTAGCAACTGAATCATTCATCTCTGCAGCTTCGTTCCAGGAAACGACTCGCGTACTAACAGAAGCGGCAGTTTCTGGTAAGCGTGATGAGTTACGTGGTCTGAAAGAGAACGTTATTGTTGGTCGTTTGATTCCAGCTGGTACTGGTTTTGCGTATCACCAAGAGCGTCAAAAGCTACGTGCAGGCGGTGGTCCAGAAGCACCATCTGCTGAACAAGCAACAGACAATCTAGCGGCACTTCTTAATGCAGGCTTTTCTTCAGAAGAGTAAGCATTAACAAAGCCTTATTAAAAAGCACCTTCGGGTGCTTTTTTTGTGCCTGTAATGCACTGATTTAAATGGATTTTGTAGAAGTTATTATCCGTATATTGCCCATGAGATTGGATTTCACAATCATAATAGCTATGTTTCTAACCAACTTTTGCTGCAGTGCATATTTATACTTAAAACCCTCGTTACCACGGTCTGAAGTGAATTATGAGCATTGCGTTAGGTAAACACATGATCTCATCATTAATGCGATGAATGTTAGTTATACAGAGAGGTATAAGGATCAGCTTGGAGGCGAAATAAAAAAAGCACCAATCACATATGTGAATCGTGCTTATTCTAGGCTTTAGTACAGGCAATGTATTCAGTGCGAATACTATGCTCCTGGAGGTACCGCTAAGCTATCCGCTATCATTTGGATGAGTTGGTCTTCAACCTCGAAGCGTGTCTCTATAATCTCTCCAATGATTGACAAGTCATTATCCAAATCTTCTAGAGGATCATCTTTACCAACATTGGCATACTTGTCGGTGAAATTTAATAGAGGATCAGTTGTCAGTACTATTTTACCGTAGGTCTGGTTAATTTCGTCAGTGGGAGAAAAACCCGTTGATTTCCATTTATCCATAACCATCTCATAGATCTTAAAATGACCTTCTGAAATGTAATCGACAAGATGCTGACAATATTTTTGCAGTTCATCAGGCGTCGGTAGTTTTCCCACAGCTTTCTTATAGGTGTTCGGTTTCAATGCTGCGAGATGACAGTATTCGACGATAACGATTTGTCTGGTATCAAGCCAGTGATCGATAACCTCACTGGAACCACCCCATTGTTCTTGTGTTTTTTTTAATTTATTTAACATGACCATGTCCCTCATGATCAGATTGCGCACATAGCGTCAACCGAAAACCCCATAAACTGAGGCACTTAATACAAATGTTTATCTTCTTGATACCAAAAGTAATGTGTATATATTATTACATGACGACTAATTCTGGTATGAATTCAGATTGCCAGTAAAATGGATGAACTTCAAGCGGTGAGGTCAAAGGATGTTAAAAAAAAGTGTTAATAATGGTGATGTCGACGCTTATTGGATCGTAGTGAATGGCAGTGATATCTGGCTAATTGAAAATGAAATGCCATCAGGAACAGCTAAGGCATTGAATTTGCCTTTAGATAAAGCAATTCAAATCGGTGAATATTTAGCTAAGCCAGTAATGTGGGTAAATGAAGCAGATGTCGATCAGGCAGTGGAACTCGTCTCTCTTCGAGATCATTTGCTTATGCCACAAGCGTTGTTTTTATTGGCGAGTAAAGCCGTCCAGTATGGACATATGACACAGACACAACGATTTTGTGCACAGTGTGGTGGTAGAAACTTTCTGAACCATAATGAAATTGCAATGCAATGTGGTGAGTGTCGCACAATACACTATCCACGTATTTTTCCGTGCATCATCGTTGCGGTACGCGATGAAGGCAAAATATTGTTGGCACAACATCCTCAACATAAAGGGGGAATGTATACGGTTATTGCTGGCTTTGTGGAAGTCGGGGAGACGTTAGAGCAGTGTGTTGCAAGAGAAGTGAAAGAAGAAACGGGCATCAACATAAAGAATATTCGTTATTTTGGTAGCCAACCATGGGCATTTCCAACCAACATGATGATTGGTTTTTTAGCGGATTATGATTCGGGTGATATTCAACCGGATTATACCGAGCTTGCCGATGTTAAATGGTTTACTCCGGAAGAGATGCCAGTCGTAGCGCCAAAAGGCACCATTGCTCGCGCGCTTATTGATAAGACGGTTGAAATCATAAGTTTAGGATAAAAAAAACCCTCCGTAAACGGAGGGGGTAAGTAAGATGTCGTTATGAGATGTTTAGGTATTTTTAGCTACCTAATATTATTATTGTTTTCGCTAGCGGAAAGATTAGTACCATGCTCGGAAATGAGACGCAAAAGAATAGTTGATTAAAAACTTAATAACTTGATCTAGGGCTCAAAGCTCGTCTAGCAGCATATTTAAAGAGTGTTAGAATAAGCTTTTGAAAAAATTAAATTCAAATTGGAATGACGGAATGACCGAATTAAAAACGATCGCTATTTACGCGCTCTACTGAAAGAACCTGTCGATTACACCCCTGTATGGATGATGCGCCAAGCTGGCCGTTATCTACCTGAATACAGAGAAACTCGCGGTCAAGCAGGTGACTTTATGTCCCTTTGCCGTAATGCTGAATTGGCCTCTGAAGTGACGCTTCAGCCTCTACGTCGTTTTCCATTAGACGCCGCTATTCTTTTTTCTGACATTTTGACTATTCCTGATGCAATGGGTTTAGGACTACATTTTGAAACAGGTGAAGGTCCGAAATTCGAACGCCCTATTACCTGTAAAGCAGATGTTGAGAAAATTGGTCTTCCTGATCCTGAAGGCGAACTTCAATATGTAATGAATGCAGTACGTCAAATTCGTAAAGATCTACAAGGGGAGGTGCCGTTAATTGGTTTTTCTGGCAGCCCTTGGACATTGGCTACCTACATGGTCGAAGGAGGCAGTTCTAAAGCCTTCACCAAAATCAAAAAAATGATGTATGCAGAGCCAGCTACCCTTCATCTGTTATTGGATAAGCTTGCCGATAGTGTTATTGAGTACCTTAATGCACAAATCAAAGCGGGTGCACAATCGGTGATGGTATTTGATACTTGGGGTGGCGTGTTGACTCCGCGTGATTACAACTTGTTCTCACTTCAGTACATGCAAAAAATTGTAGATGGTCTGATTCGTGAAAATGAAGGCCGTCGCGTTCCAGTAACATTGTTCACTAAGAATGGTGGCATGTGGCTTGAACAGATCGCTGCAACAGGTTGTGATGCAATAGGTCTAGATTGGACTATCGATATCGAAAATGCGAAAGCACGCGTTGGAGATAAAGTGGCTTTACAAGGCAATATGGACCCGTCAATCTTATATGCTCCTGCTCCACGAATTCAGGAAGAAGTCTCGACTATTCTAAAAGGCTTTGGTGACACAGGTACAGGCCATGTATTTAACTTAGGTCATGGTATTCACTTAGACGTGCCACCTGAAAATGCTGGCGTGTTTGTAGAAGCGGTACACGAGCTATCTAAGCCATACCATAAATAGATTGGACATTTTGTAACTTGGGCACTCACTTTGTTCGCTTCTAGGTTCTAGATTCGGGCTTGGTGAGAGCTCAATATTCTTTTCGAGAAAGTATGAGTCCCACCTTTTCAGCTAAGTGCTTAACAACATCCTCTTCAAACCACGGGTTCCTTCTAAGCCACAACGTGTTTCTTGGAGAAGGGTGCGGAAGAGGCATAACGCTTGGTGCCCATCGGTGCCACTGTTGGACGGTCTTTGTGAGCGTTTTTGGCTTATCGGGCAAATAATAAAGCTGAGCGTATTGGCCAATCAGTAATGTTAACTCTATCTTTGGCAGCAGAGATAACACGCTTCCATGCCAAAGTGGAGCACACTCTTTCCTTGGAGGAAGGTCGCCACTTTTGCCTTTTCCCGGATAGCAAAAACCCATCGGCATGATGGCTATGTTTTTAGGGTCATAAAAACAGCTTTTATCAATATTTAGCCAGGTTCTAAGCCTATCTCCACTAGGGTCATTCCAAGGTATAGACGTTCGATGTACTTTAATTCCGGGTGCTTGGCCTATAATTAAAATCTTAGCATCTTGATCTGCCTGTATAACCGGGTTGGCACCGAGTTCAAGTTCTGATTCACAAAGCTTACAAGCCTTTATTTCTGTAAGTAGGTCACTAACACTCATTAGTAGCCCTTTTCAAAGTCGATAGTGTTTAACAGATTGAAGCCACTCTTCCATAGTAGATAATTCTCTTTGAAAATCTCAAATACTTGCTCAGGGAAACTGCACGCTGCAATGTGAGGGGTTACGGTGACTTTTGGATTGAGCCAATAAGGACAAGCTTGAGAAATTGGTTCATTGATAAATACATCTAAGAAAGCGTGACGAATATTGTCGTTTTCTAGGGCGAATAGAAGGCTTTCAGTATGAACTGAATGGCCCCTACCAACGTTGAAAAACAGAGCTTGTTGGCAACAAGAAAAAAATGTTTGGTCGAATATACCAACAGTATGTGGGGTGTTAGGTAGTGTAGACACAATGACGTCCATTTCGCCTAAAGCATCATGTACCTGTTCAATGTGAACAATGTCTGTAAAAGCGGAATCCTTTGGTGGAATCCCAGTACGGTTGACACCGATGGTATGTAATCCAAAAGATGAAGCAGATTTAGCCAAGTAATTGCCTATTGCTCCTGTACCTAAAATCAACATTTTTTTGCCTGAAACGGTTCGATACCGATGAGGTAGCCAAAGCTTCTCAGATTGTTGAGTACGGTATGTGTTGAAATGTCTAAAGTGGGAGATAGTATAGGCCAGAACATATTCAGATATTTGCTCGCCAAAGATCCCTTTCACATTGGTGAGTTGATAATCTTGTCGAAGCTCAGAGCTTATTAAGGAATCAACACCTGCATAAGCGGATTGCATCCATTCAAGGTGAGAGAACTCATCGACAATAGGGGTGATTAATGGAGGGGACCCTAAAATAATATTCGCGTCGTTATTCTTGTCGGTAATTATTAGGTTAGGTAATTCTGCTTGATTAAGCATGTCGATGTATTCGTCGTTATGTTCAGTAATAATTCTGACTTTGTTTTAAAATTTTCCATCTGCTTTCTTTTTTCCCTTTACTTTATCAAGTACACTGCCGCTGATTATTTATAAACCATAGAGCTGTTATGTTACAGAATCCACTGCAAGTGCGACTTGAGAAGTTTGAACCTTGGCAACAAATAACCTTTATGGCTTGTTTGTGTGAGCGTATGTACCCGAACTATGTTGTTTTTTGCGAGAATACAGAATTTGCAGAATCGCGTATATATCGAGATATCCTAGATAGCATCTGGGAGTTGATGACAGTAAAAAGTGCAAAAATAAATTTCGAACGCCAGTTAGAAAAATTGGAAGAGTTGATCCCTTCATCCGAAGATTTTGATTTCTATGGTGTCTACCCAGCAATCGATGCGTGTAAAGGTTTATCAACATTGATTCATGGTCTACTTGATAGAGACTATTTGTTTGAGAATATGCTGTCGGTGAGTGAGTTGTCAGTGATGACGGTTGCGCAGCTAGAAGAAGCTCAAGGCGGTGATGAGATCACCAATGAAAATCAAAAAGAAAACGAAGCGGTTTGTACTGAATGGGATGTTCAATGGGCAATATATAAACCTCTTAAGGATGCAGTGAGGCGAGATATCGATCTGATTAAAGGCCTACGCCAAGAAATCAAAGATGAAGGCGTGAGTAACTTAGGTATTTCAGCTTAATTTGAATCTTGAAGCGAATTAAGTCTGTTCAAAAGAACAACGTTCGCTTCAAGTTTCAAGAAGAGAGTAGTTTAATCGCTACTATCTTTTACATCATGCAATTTTTTCCACGTTTCCCATCTTTGATAAGCCAACTCTTGCATGTCGGTTGTTTTATCCGCTTCATCGACAATTTCTTCGCCTATCAGATGTTCAAACATGTCTTCAAGGGTAACAATGCCTTGAATTGTGCCATATTCATCTACAACCAAAATTAATTGAAGTCGATTGCTCATCATATGGTCAAACGCTTTAGGTAACACGGTGTTGTTAAGCAGAACATTAATAGGTCGCATCACCGCACCCAATTGCTGTTCACCGCTGCCTAATTGCTGCATCTTGAACAGCTCTAATCGATGCACAAATCCTAAAATATTGTCTTTTTGTTGGCTGTATATTAATGGCCGGGAAAAAGGAATATCCTTATGTTGCTCGATAAACTCGTTAATGGTGAGTTCGGCTTCTACTCTAAAGACGACGGGCCTTGGTGTCATGATTTGTGTAATAGGGACATCAGGTAACGTGAGCAGATTGTGTAGTATCTTAGATTCACCTTCATTGAACTCGCCACTCTCTTTGGCAAGCATCGCCATCGCAGAAATTTCGTCGCGTAGTTTTGGAGGGGTATGCCCACGTGCCAAGCGCTTGGTTATCTGCTCTGAAAGCCAAACAAATGGGGTTAACGCCCACACCATCCAACCAAGCAGGTTTGCAGCGACTGGAGCTAATTGTCTCCAATAGGTTGCACCTATGGTCTTTGGAACTATTTCTGAAAGCAGTAGTATCCCCAATGTTAAAACAGCAGAGAACAAACCTAACCATTGGCTACCAAATACCGATGCTGCTTGCGCACCTGCACCAGCCGCTCCAATCGTATGGGCAATGGTATTAAGAGTCAGTATCGACGCTAAAGGACGGTCAATATTTCCTTTGAGTTGACTTAATTTTGGAGCCGAGGGATGTTTTTGTTGTCTTAATTGAGCTAAGTAGCTTGGCGTAATGCTGAGCAAAATAGCTTCAAGTACTGAACAAACAAATGAAACACCGATGGCTACGGTTATATATAAAGTTAATAGAAACATGAATTTTTTAAGACCATTCCTGTGTGAAGTATCAATAAATTAAAAGTATTTATGCGAGATATATAGCGCTTAGATACTGTATTTACTCGTGTTACGGCATGATAAGCAACAATTGCGGCACAGAAAACTGTATCAAATTGTGAGATATTACTCATATTCAACCTAAACTTACGTCTTTTTAAGGTAACTTCCCAGACAAACCTTTGCCAGACGGGGCCGTTTATGCATTACAGTGGTTCGGATTCGATAACACATAAAAAGGGAAACCTAATGAACAAGACCCAATTAATCGACTTTATCGCTGAAAAAGCGGATCTATCTAAAGCTCAAGCAAAATCTGCACTTGAAGCAACTCTAAGTAGTGTTTCTGATACACTAAAAGAGGGTGACCAAGTTCAACTAATTGGTTTTGGTACATTCAAAGTAAATCACCGTGCAGCTCGTACTGGTCGTAACCCAAAGACTGGCGAAGAGATTCAAATTTCCGCAGCTAATGTACCTGCATTTGTAGCAGGTAAAGCACTGAAAGAATCAGTGAAGTAATATAATTGACACCGAGCCAAGTGCTCGGTGTCATACTCTTTATGAAAAAGTACTTTATACCTCTTCTCTTATCCTCATTTCTTTTGGGCTGCTCATCTAGCCCAACGACAAGCAATACTGAAATATTTAATACGATGACTGGTGGTCAATCTGCTGGTGATGCAACGAGTTTT
>LLEJ01000125.1_pt1 | contig 11580 bp, 18 predicted proteins | sample 595831 | NCBI WGS metagenome assembly LLEJ01 (sample SAMN02919310, study PRJNA255460) | bioreactor metagenome | biome: chemostat; feature: culture 2011_10.1; material: sediment; isolation source: day101 10degC chemostat 2011 inoculated with Wadden Sea sediment taken from... | place: Germany: Bremen... | reverse complement strand
GCATCAGAATGTAAATCTACAATCCCTGGTACAATTTTTAAGTCACCTAAATCGACAGCAACGCTATTACTACCATACTTATCTACTCTTTTTATTTTGCTCTTTTAAATAAAACTACATCTGCACAGACAAACTCTTCATTTATCAATACATTTTTACTTCTTAAGATAGTTTCCATTAGTTAACCCTCTTTAACTCATAAATAGAATCACTTATTATTTCCATTGCCTCTAAATCATGGAAAATACCAACCATACTAACCCCTTGAGTTTTTAAAATCTTCAATTTTTCAACTACTTTCATAGTATTAGTCTTATCCAATGAAGCAGTGGGTTCATCTAATAAAAGTAAGCTTTTTGGAGCTATTATTCCTTTTGCAATATTCACCCTTTGTTGTTCTCCTCCACTAAAAGTTAAAGGAGACAAATCAAACAACTCTTCTCTAATAGATAAAAAGTCCAATAACTCTTTAGCTTTACTTCTAGCTACTTGTTCACTTTCACCTTTTACAATTAATTGTTCACTTACAATATCAACAGCACTAATTCTTGGTAAGATTTGTAAAAATTGAGATACATAACCTATTTCATTTTTTCGTAAACTAAGAATTTGACTCTCCGTTGCACTTGAAATATCTATAGTAGAACCATCATCTTTATGAAATATTATATTTCCTGATGTTGTAGTATATGTTCTAAATAATGTCTTTAAAATAGACGATTTACCAGCACCACTTGGACCAAAAAGAGAAAGGAATTCTCCTTTTTTTACTTCTAAATTAATATCTTCAAAACCTTTTACTTCTATTCCACCTCTTGTATAAACTTTAAAAGATTTATTTAAATTTTTTACTTCTAATCTAATCACACTACTTCCTTATAAAATTGATGACACAAGTAATTGTGTATATGAGTGCTGTGGGTCTTCTAAAACCTGATCTGTTAAACCCTTTTCAACTATTTGTCCATTTTTCATCACAACTGTAATATCTGTAAGATGTTTTATAACACCTAAGTCATGAGATACGACAATCATCGCAAAACCAATTTCATGTTGTAACTCTTTTATCAAGTCAAGAATCTTTGCTTGAACTGATAAATCTAATCCAGTAGTTGGTTCATCTAAAAGTAAAATCTTAGGATTTGAAGACAATGCTTTTGATATCTGAATTCTTTGTTGTTGTCCACCAGAAAAATACTCAGGATAATCATCAATTCTACTTGTTGGTATTTCAGTTTTATCTAAAAAATATAAAGCTTTCTCTCTAATTTCATCGTACCTTTTATTTCCACTTCCTATGATTTTTTGTGCAATATTACCACCAGCAGAAAAGTTGTAGTTAAGTCCAAGTCTTGGATTTTGATAAATCATAGACATCAAAGAATTACGTAAATATGACAATTCATTTAAAGAGGCATCTAAAATTGATTTTTTTACACCATCTTTATTTACAAAATCTTTTATAAAAATATCACCTAGGCTTGCTTTCTGGTCTTGATAAATAAGCTGTAAAAGTGTAGATTTTCCACTACCACTTTCTCCAACTATTCCTAAAACTTCACCTTTACTCAAAGTTAGGTTAATATCATTTACTCCAACTACACTCTTACAAGTAGGACAAATAGAGCTATTAAAATCTGCGCCTGTATTATCCAAACAATTTGGACAAAACTTTCCGAATACTTTTGAAAGATTTTTTATATCTAAAATCATTTTTTAGCTCCACTTTTTAAATATGTATCACAATAATCTGTATCATTACAATAATAATGCACGACTCCATTATCATCATATACTTCATCTAAAAATGAATTATTACTATTACATCTTTGACAAGTTTTATCTTCAAAGTTTTCAACTTTAAACTCTCTATCCTCAAACTTCAATGGTTCAACTTTTGTATAAGGAGGAATTGCATAGATTTTTTTCTCTCGACCTGCACCAAAAAGCTGTAAAGCTTTATTATTATTCAACTTAGGAGTATCATATTTAGGAATAGGACTTGGGTCCATTGCATATCTATCATGTACAATTACTGGATATCTATTAGAAATCCTACTGTCTCCATACATTGATGTATCTTCATATAATAAAACCCATAACTTTGAATAATCGGCATTTGCATGCATTATTTTTGCTTTTGTAGTATTTGGTTCTACTGTTTCTAAAATATCAGGCATTGGAACTTGATAAACTAATATTTGTCCTTCTTCTAAATCTATTTCAGGAATTCTATGTCTAGTTTGAATCAAACTTGCTTTTTTAGTATTTGTTGTTGTTTTTACATTTGTAACTGAAGATATAAAATTTCTTATATTTACAGCATTTACACTTCCATCACAACCTTGGTCAATTACTTTTAAAGTATCTTTTTCATTTATTATAGATAATGTGACTTGTAAACCACCAGTTCCCCAACCACGTGCAATAGGCATCTCTCTAGATGCAAAAGATACAATATATCCAGGAATTGCTATAGCTTTTAAGATAGAACGTCTAATCTCTTTTTTTGCTTCTTCATCTAAAAATGCATATCTCATTTTAAAGCTCCATCTAAATCTTTTTGATTTTGTTCTTCAACATATTTCTTAGCAGATTTAAATATTTGATAATCTGTTTGAAAAGTTACATAATGAGGTAGTTTATAATGATTTGCAAAACCAAAAGATTCTATACCATCAACATGGTGCATCACCATTTCAAAATCACTAGCAACTATTTGGTCTGTTCCTACTGTGTATGAATTATTATATAAACTAAGATCAATAATCGACATTGAAATAGCTTTTGTTTCATTCTTCCCAAAACAAAATCCAAAACCTGTAGTAAGTTTAGTCTCACCATTTTCATCTTTATTAAAAGTACCAGCACTTTCAACTGCTGTTGCTTCAATAGAACCTATTTTTACTTCTTTTTTAGTAAAAGGATGTGTAAATTTAATATCAAGTTCACCAATTCGTAAATCTCCTATCGTAGGATGTATATCTCCATATCCTCTCATAGAGGTATATGCAAAACCTAAAAGTGTTCCACTTTCTGCTCTACTCATAACTTGAAGCACTGAACTTCTTGGATATGGTGAAGTTGGAAAAACTCTTGTAATATCCCAAGGTTCTTCTTCTTTTGGTAAAACTTTTATTAAATTATCTTTACGTAAAGGAGTTAATGCAGAATCAATTACATTATCTTTATTTGAATAGTTTTTTGATATCTATCTTTTCATTTTTTAAATCAACTAAAAGTTTTATTTCATAATCATTTGATGCACCTAGAAGCTGACCACCCTCAATATCTTTAAAAGCTGAAGATATTCGTCTACTAAGTCTCATATCATTTACATCTAATTCTTTACAGACACCTATTCTTTGGCATGAAGATCTATGTGCTCTTAAAAAAAATGATGCATTTAATAAATCCCCAGCACTTCTTTTAATAGATTTAGAAGCTAACTTTTTACTATAAAGGGAACCTTCACTCATAACTTTATCTATAGAAAAAGTAAGAGATTCAATCAAATCTTCATCATCAATTTTATCACTTCTTTTAGTATAATCATTATAAAAATTAAGGGAGTTTTTTATAGCTTCTTCTCCACCTTTAATTGCGTAGTAAGCCATTATAAGACCTCCACTTTTGTAGTTCTACTTAAGGCTATTACTTCACCTTTTTTATTTAAAAAGAAAACTTCATTTCCTAATGGATATGAAGAGTTTTTTTCGTTAAAGAAATTGACAAAGGCCTTATCTATAGGAAGAGTAATATCTTTGTATTTATTTATACCAGGACCTCTTAATCTTAAGTTTAAACCTTCAAAATCTTTACATTTAAAAATTAAGGTTGAAGAGAATTCAGGATCATGTGCAGTTCCAATCTTTGCTTTATTTAAAAAATATTCATTTATCTCATCACAAAAAATATAATCACTTGATTCAACATCTTCATCTTTTGCATTTGTAATTGCTTTTACCAAATTAATATCTTCATTTCCATCGTAATAAAAACTAACTTCTGAATACAAAAGTGTATTTGCCATTGCCAATAAATGAGAATCATAAAGTGATTTTATTTTATATGTATTTCCTGGCATTGATAAACTATTTAAAATTGATTTAAAATTATCTCTATTTAACTTTTCAATATCTACTGATTTCATAAATAACCTTACATCAGATCAAAAGAAACTCGTGTTGAGTTAATTTTCTGTATTTATTTTTTTATCTCTTTTGTATTTTCTTTTTTGTTTCTTTTAATAAATCTTTTATTTCTTCTTTAAAAATATTCTTTTCAAAACAAGCATCTAATACTGCAACATACAAAGATAGTTTTTCATTACTATCCATAACCATAGACCAGCCTTTGTTTCCATCTACTTCTACAATAGTTGAAGTAACTAAAACTTCTCCTGTATAGAAACTTCCTCCAGAAATAGGATCTTTTACGGGAACTAAAAGAGTTTGCTCTGTTGGAGTTGTTAGTATCTTTACATCATGATTTTTTTAATCTTTTTATACAAACTTTGTAACTCATCTAATTTTACAACTTGAGCTAAATCATTTATTTCTTCTCTTTTCATTTATATAAACCTTTTTCTAATTACAGCACTAAACTTATCCAACACCCATACTGTTATTACAATTACAATAATTATCGTACATACATCAGAGTTTTCAAATGCTCTCATTTTGTCAAACAGATAAAATCCAATTCCTCCTGCTCCTACAAAACCTAAGATTGAAGCACTTCTAACATCACTTTCAAATCTATATAAAGCCATTGAAACAAAGTGTGGTAAAGTTTGTGGAATAACAGCATAGACAAGTACTTTAATAAATCCAGCACCAGTTGTAGTAAGAGCTTCAACAGGACCTGGATCAATTGATTCATTTCCTTCACTTAAAAGTTTTGCTAAAACACCAGCAGTGTGAACGCCAAGTGCTAAAATACCAGCCATTGGGCCAAGTCCTACTGCACTTACAAATATTAAAGCCCAAATAATTTCATTGATTGATCTAAAAACATTTGCTACTAAAGTAGCACTTCCATATATCACTCTTTTTGAAAACATATGAAAAGGAGTCTTTCCTGGAATTAAAATATCTAATATATTTCTAGAACTCATATATGATAATGGAACTGCCACAATTATTGATAATACAAGAGCAACTACTGCCATTTGAATTGTTTCTAACATTGATAATGAATATGTTATTAAATCATCTTTATTTAAGTTTGGAGGGAAAAATCCACTTCCTTCTATATCAGGATTTCCAGCAAGATATTCAACCATATAATGCCATCCATCAATTAAAGAGGCAAAACTCATCTCAGTATCATTCCAACTTTGTACTAGAACTAGTAAAAATAAAACTATTATTACTGATTTTGAAAATGAAAAAGGGTTACTTTTTACTCTTAATTCTTCTACATTCATTATTTTTCCTTCTATTAAGTAAGCGTAAGACGCTTACTTAAGATAAATTACTTTTTATTTTTTAATTGCTTTTTTAATTTGATTAATTCTCTAACTGGGTTATAAACAGAATCATCACCTTTTACATAACCTTTGATTTTTAATCTTTTTAAACCTTCTGGGTCATTGTAAGAAAGGAAGGCACCTTTAATTGCCATTTTTAAAGAAGTTGGTAAATCAGCACGTGCAGCCATTGGAGAACCTGGAATTAAATCAGAAGTCCAAATAGTATTAAAGGTATCATCTGTCCATTGTTTCCCTAAGCCTCTGTTATAATCTAAGTTATTAGTTGAAGCAGCATCAACTTTTCCAGCTTTAATTGATAAAAGAGAAGCTTCATGACCACCTGAATATAAAACTTTTGAGAAGTATTTTTTAGGATCAATTCCAGCTTTTGAGAACATAACAGTTGGAACTAAAGTTCCTGATGTTGATTGAGAAGATGTAAATGCCCAAGTTTTACCTTTGATATCTGCTAAAGATTTTAAACCGCTACCTTTTTTAGTAATAATAATTCCTCTATATCCTGGTAATCCTGATTCACCATCAACTTCAACTACTAAAGCTTCAGCATTTGCTCTTTTATGAGCTTCTACATATGATTTTGGTCCAAAATATGCTAAATCAATATGTTTATGTTGCATACCTGTAATTACACCTGTATAGTCTCCTGCAAGTTGTAATTCAACTTTAATACCTAATTGTTTTGATAAGTAATTAGTTAAGTTTGTAAAGTTTTCTTTCATAGTTGTTGAACCAGCAACTGGAATAACACCAAATGTGAGTTTCTCAGGCCATTTTTCTTGAGCCATCATTGAAGAAGTTGTAATACTTAAAGCCATAGCAGTAACTGCAAGTTTTTTTATTAATTTCATTTTATTCCTTATTTATTTTATACACTATTAGTTTGTAGTGTAAATTTTTTCAACTAACTTATCTGTTAGTTTTTCACTGTTGTCATCAAAGACTACTGAGCCATTATTAACACCAATAATTCTGTCACAATACTCTTTGGCATACTCCAAATGATGAAGGTTAGTAATAACTGTCACACCATATGTTTTATTAACCTTCCTCAATACTTCCATAACTTTTTTTGCACTTTTTGGATCAAGTGCAGAAACAGGTTCATCTGCAAGAATAATCTTTGGTTCAGCGGCTAAAGCACGCGCAATTGCAACTCGCTGTCTTTGGCCTCCCGAAAGTTCATCACACCTTTTTAATGAATGCTTTGTTATTTCAACAATATCCATAAACTCTTTTGCTTTTTTCAACTCCTTTGCTTTATACAGTTTTAAAATTGCCCTTGAAAGTGGTATATCTTTTAACATTCCACTTACAACATTATCAAGAACACTTAATCTATCAACTAAGTTATAGCCTTGAAAAATCACGCCTACTTGTTCTCTTAATTTAATTAGATTTTTCTTTTTTATATTGTGTAAATCAAAATCTAATACTTCAAAACTTCCATCAAAAACTTTAATTCCACCAGTTACAGATATAAGTAAAGTAGATTTTCCAGCACCACTTGGTCCTATAATCCCAATAAACTCGCCTTTTTTAACCTTTAAGTTAATATCTTTTAAAATTTTTTCTTTTTTATAACCTAAAGTTAGGTTTTTCATTTTTATCACTTTAATTGCTCCTAATTAAATTAAATCTACTTTGATTTTGCATGTATCACCTCTAAAATAAGATGTTCCATATTCAACAAAATTTCCATTTTGATCTTTTGAAAGAGTACTTGCAACTAATATTGGTGAATTTGAAGGCATCATCAAAAAGTCACTTAACTCTTGATTTGCTACTATTGATTCAAAAACTGTTGATTCTTTTGTTATTTCTAAAGAAGGATAAGATTTTTCCAAAACCTTATATAAAGAAAAAGGCTCACAGTTAAGATTATTTACTATCTCTCTATAAAGGAAAGCGTCAAAATAAGAATAAGATACTGATATTGGTAAATCATTTACATAACGTAAAAGTTTTAGTTCTATTACTTTTAATTTATTGTTTAAACCAAGATTCTTTGCAACTTCGGCATTGGGCTCAATAATATCAGCGCTTAGCAGTTTTGTTTTTGGTTCATATCCTAAATCTAAAATTTTTGAAGTATATGAACTTTTGTCTGAAATTGAATAAGGTACTTTAATATTAGAAATAAAGTTACCTTTTCCTTTTTGAGTATAAATATAGCCTTCATCTTTTAATAAAGATAAAGCTTGACGAACAGTATGTCTGTTTACATTAAACTTATTTGCAAAGTCATTTTCAGATGGTAATTTATCATTAGAATTATACTTTTTATTTTCAATATTTTTTAAAATCTTTTCATAAAGTTTTATATACATTGGTTTATCAAGTTTTTTCACCAAATCAATTCCTTAAAACTTGTCTATACAAGTCTGATTGATGAAAGTATAAAAGAGGAATATTACAAAAAGATTACAACTTGTCTATACAAGTTGATGAAGTTGTATATATAAATATTAATAGAATAGCGTATTTAAGGGAAAAAAAGGAGTATTAAATATTATTTGTAAAGATTAATATAATCATCTATTAATTTTAGATTTACGTCATTTTCAATCTGTAAGTTTAAATCCATTAGAAATAGATTTTTAAAATTAAAAGATTTTAATTTTACATAATCTTTTGATGTAGTAATTATTGCATAGTCTTTATATTCATTTTTAATATATTCTATTTCATCTAATGTAAATGTGTGATGATCTTCAAAAGCTTCCATAATTGTACCTTCTGGTAAAAATTCTAAAAGTCTTTTTGGTTTTGAAATTGCAGTAACAAGTAACAACTTTAAAGGTAAGATGTCTACATAATCACCATCTTTACTATATGATACAACTCTTTTAAAGTCACGCCCTTCTTGAAGTTCAAGATTAGCAAAAGCATATGCCATTTTAGGTTCTCTATAACCACCACTTGGTAAACAAAATATATTTGTAGGTTCTTCTTTTTGGACGGATTAATATATCAAATTTTTTTAATATCATATTTTGAAAATCCATCATCTAAAAAAACTATTTTACAAGCTAACTCTTTAGCTTTTAAAATAGCTTCTTTTCTATCTTCACTCACAATTATTGTCGCAGTTGGTAAAGATTTTGCTAGAAGCATTGCTTCATCACCACTAGTTTTTATATTTTCTAAAACTTTTCCATATCTTGATACAACATAAAGCCCTTTAGAATCTCTTCCATAACCTCTTAAAATAACACATACATCTTCATAGTTTTTTGATAAATGAATAGTAAGAGGAGTTTTTCCACTTCCACCAACAATTATATTTCCAATAGAAATAATAGGTATTCCAAACTCAATTGGTTTGGCACCTGCTCTTTTGAATAAAATTATAAGCATGTAAATTAAAGTTAGTGGTAAAAGTAATAAAGAGATGAATTGTTGGAAAAGATTTGGGAAGAAGAGATAATCTTCTACCCACAAAAAAAGCTTTTGCTTCAAATTGTTATACCCACTCAGAGGCAATTTCTACAATTTGGTCACAAATATAATTAACTTCATCATCTGTTAAACTTGGATACATAGGTATCGATAAGATTTGTTGATAAGAAGTTAAGGCGGAACTAAATGCCGTAATTTTTATAGAGTATTTAGTTTTATAATAAGATAAAAGATGTAAAGGAATATAGTTAAGTCCAGTAGCAATACCTTTTTCTCTTAATGCTCTTGCAAAGGCATCTCTATTTCTAGAAATTTTAATAATAAACTGTGTAAAAATATGTTCATCTTTGTGATTTGGAATAGTTACATGTTTAATACCAGATAATCTATCTTTATAAATTTTTGCAATTTCTTTTCTTCTTTTAATAAATTTATTCGTTTTTTTCAATTGAGCCAAAGAAAATGCTGCATCAAGCTCAGAAATATCATATTTATGACCAATATCTACTACATCATAAATATAATCTAAGTTACCAAAATCATCGTATGTAGTTGTAATTGCATGAGTTCTTAGAAGTCTAGCTCTTGTTGCAATTTCTTCATTGTTTGTAACAATCATACCTGATCTACTAACTGAATATTTACCATTTGATGGATTAGTTGAGAAGATTGTCATATCAGCTCGTAAACTTCCTACTGTTTCTTCTTTATATGTTACACCTAAAGCACAAGTAGCGTCTTCAATTAAAATGATTCCATATTTCTCAGCAATATCATAAATTCTATCTAAATCAGGTGTTTGACCTGCAACAAAAGTAATTATTGCACCTCTAAGTTTTTTAGTTTTATTTTCTTCTAATGCTTTTTCAAATTTATTTACATCAATATTCATATCATCTGTATTGATATCAATAAAAATTGGTTCTGCATCAAAATGTCTTACTACTTCTGGTACATTAACAAATGAGTTAACAGACATTAAAATTTTGTCACCTCTTTTAAGTTTTATAGCACTTAATGCTAAATGAATAGCAGATGTTGCATTACAAGTAGCAACTGCATATTTTGCACCAACAAAATTCGCTATATTTTCTTCAAGTTCCAAAACCTTATTTTCATCTTTATTTAACTCTAATACAGTTTTTAATTGACTAAGTTCCTCTTCTCCAATAGAAGATTGATAAAAGGGTATATCTCTCATTGTTAACTCCATTTTATATTTGCAATTACAGGTAATTTACCTTTAAATGCATTTGCTTTTATTCTATATTCTAACGTATCTATTAATTTTTCATCAAATCCAAGATTAATAATCTCTTCTTTTGTTTTTAACTCATCAACTAATAATTTTAATACATTATCCATTTCTGTATAAGTATATCCTAACTCTTCTTCATCGCTTTGACCTTCCCAAAGGTCAGCACTTGGCTTTTTAGTTAAAATAGCTTCTGTAACACCTAAATATTTTGCAAATTCAAACTCATCACTTTTATACATTTGTCCAATAGGATTAATTGCACAAGCAATATCCCCAAAAATAGTTCCATAACCTAAAAGTAATTCACTTTTATTTGAAGTTCCAACTACTATTGAACTGTCCCTTGATGATGTATCGTATAGTACAGACATTCTTATTCTTGCACTATAGTTTCCTATTCTAAGTCTGTCTTCATCCATATTATCGATATAGGCTTCAACCATAGGAGCAATATTTTTTACTTCATATTTAATATCAAATTTTTCACAAAGTTCTTTTGCATCATCAACACTACTCTTTGATGAAAATTGAGAAGGCATAAGTACAGCACTCATGTTATCTCCAAAAGTCTCTTTACATAATATTGCAACAACAGCTGAATCTAATCCACCTGAAAGTCCCACTGTAACTCTTTTTAAACCTGTTTTTTTTAACTCAGTTTTTAAAAATTCTTGTAATTGATTTTTTATATTTTCCCAGTTAATCAAATATAATCCTTTAATAATTTTTATTATATAGAATCTTCCTTTGTTTTCTCATAAAGTTCATCTAAATAATCAAAAGTGTTCTTTCTAATATTATTTTTTTTCATAATTAAAGTATCTCTTATCGAGATGAGCTCTTCTAACTCAAAATACTGTAAAAAATCTGGATTTATCTCAATATTTTCTTCACCAGTAGTTGATATTAAAACTTTTATCTCTTCTATTAATTCTTCTTTTTCCATTTTATCCTACAAATTTATCTATTATTTGGTCCATATATAGTTCAAGTTTTTCTTCACCAATATCTTTGTCTTTTGACAAACAACATTTACAAGAAGTACCAGCATCTGTCAAATCCCCAACTTCTTTCGTTGTTCTAGCACCATTCTCTTGTATAGAATGAATTATTTCTCCTAAACTAACATGTTTACATTTACATACTTCAAAAGAGTGAGGGAAACGCTTAGCCATATTTTACCTCGTTAAAAATATCTTTACAATAAATTTTCTTTTTCATTCTACCAAAATCTCCCTCTTCAAAGATACAATGTCTACAGTGAGTTCCAGCACCTGTAATCTCTTGTAATTCTCGTAAGGTTTCAATATTTTTAGTTTTTATAACATCAATAATTTCACCTAATTTAACTTTATGGCAATTACAAACTTCATAATCCTCATTAAATTTTTCTATCAATTAAATATTTCTCTCTTTTTTAATAAGC
>LLEJ01000124.1_pt1 | contig 11598 bp, 12 predicted proteins | sample 595831 | NCBI WGS metagenome assembly LLEJ01 (sample SAMN02919310, study PRJNA255460) | bioreactor metagenome | biome: chemostat; feature: culture 2011_10.1; material: sediment; isolation source: day101 10degC chemostat 2011 inoculated with Wadden Sea sediment taken from... | place: Germany: Bremen... | reverse complement strand
TGAAGGTCGTTCCTCTTTCCGAACTTGGGCATACCGGATTGTGACGAACTGTTTTTTGGATAGCAAACGAGGCCCGATAGAAAGTGTTTTTTCAGGTTTTGAAGCTTATGGGGATGACCTAGATGCTATTGATAACAAAGATTTACAACTGGCAATAGAGGATGAACCCGATCGTGTGTTAATCATTGAAGAGGCTAAAGTTGGCTGTATGTTAGGTATGTTGTTGTGCTTAACTAGAGAGCAACGACTGGTTTATATCCTCGCTGATATATTTGAAGCTAGCGCATCGATTGCTGCAGATATACTCGCTATTACCCCCGGTAATTTCAGACAAAAATTATCTCGTGCACGCCGAGATTTACATAGTTTCATGCAAAATAAATGTGGGTTGGTTGACCTTTCGAACCCTTGCCGCTGTGAACGTAAAGCCTCTGGTTTTATGAAAGAAGGTTGGCTTGACCCCAATCAGCTAAAGTTTACCGGTACTCATTTGAAAAATATGAAAGACAAGGCTGAATTAGAAACGCAACCACTGGATGAATTTGCAGATAATGCCTATGGGCAGTTATATCGCCAACATCCACTGCAAGAACCATTGGAAGGTACTGGTGAAGGGGTAGACCGTATCCTTATTCGGCTACTTGATAGCTCTGAATGTCACCGTATTTTTGATTTATCCAGATCTTAAGGCAGATAGATTAAACTGAATCGAAATTACCACTGCCCTTAGCGCAAATGAAACAGGACGTTATGAGTAACCTATTTAAAGACATATATTCAGCATCATTTTATAACAAATTCTCTGAGACCTTAGCATTGACCATTCCTGTCTTTGATAAAGATGAGTTTATGCAGTTGATATTCAACAATGAATTTGCTGGCCTTGAACTGAAGCAAAGGATGACTCACACGGCTAAGGTATTGCACCATTTTCTCTCTGATGATTTTGTTGAGTCTAGCTCGACGCTAAAACAATTGATCGAGAATTTACGTGCCGCGGGTATGAAGGAAGAAAGCATTGAATATATGTTTCTGCCTGAATACATTTCAATGTATGGGCTCGATAATTATGAGCATGCCATTTCAGCGTTTGAAGTAGTCACTCAATTTACCAGTTGCGAATTCGCAGTACGACCTTTCATCATAAAATATGAACAGCAGATGCTCGCGCAGATGCTGCAATGGACATCACACGAAAATAACATGGTGAGAAGGCTAGCGAGTGAAGGTTCAAGGCCTAGGTTGCCTTGGGCGATGGCTCTGCCTAGTTTTAAAATCGATCCTGCGCCAATATTATCAATCCTAAGAAACCTAAAGAATGATCCATGTGACATCGTCAGGCGCAGTGTGGCAAATAATCTCAACGATATTTCTAAAGATAATGCGGCGACAGTGATTCAGTTGGCTAAAGAATGGCATGGTAAAAACAAGTCTACAGATGCCCTCATCAAGCATGCTTGCAGAACTATGTTGAAGCAAGGTGTGCCAGAGGTTCTTGAATTGTTTGGGTTTGATAGCCGGGATATCGAGTTGTCTAATTTTCAGATATTGACGCCCACCGTTTGTATTGGTGACCAGTTGGCATTCTCTTTTACTATTGTGAATACGGGTAAAAAGACCCATATGTTAAGGCTCGAATATGGGCTCTATTATATGAAGAATAATGGTGAACTTTCTAAAAAAGTCTTCAAAATTAGTGAGCGCGAAGTAGAGCCTAACCGTAGTTATGAGATAAACAGAAAGCAAAACTTTAAAATCATAACGACGAGAAAGTTCTACACTGGCACACATGAATTATCGATAATTTTAAATGGTCAAGAAAGCCATAGATTGTCGTTTGATTTATTAATGCCAGATGCAGAGACCTGACGGGTAACATAAAAGGGACATACATCTTGGGTTCCTACCGCTTAGGTTCTAAAGTGTATGTCGCTGTTGTTGTCATTCAAAATAAAGAGATATTTGATGCCTAATTTCCAAATAATAATGAAGAGTGAATACAAATGTATGCCATGGAAAAATGGCCTTGGTAAAACATTTGAGATCCAACGTAGCGACGATCAAAACGGGCTACGTTTTCGCATTAGCCAAGCGCGTGTCGTAGACAATGGACTATTTTCGGACTTTAGCGGATTACACCGCACTTTGGTTCTCTTGTCTGGTAATGGCATGACACTGGAGCATAAGAATCAATCTCACAACCATTCCCATACATTAAAAAAACCGTTAGATATCGCGCGTTTTTCTGGTAGTGATAAAACCTACGCCACACTAAAAAATGAGGGGATTGAAGACCTCAACATTATGGTTCGTGAGGTGGACACACAAGCTAAGGTTTCTACCGCTACTTCTGGGCAATCGTTGACGCTATCCGACTCTGATGGTCATATATTTAGTGCGTTTTATGCGAATAACGCTTGTACGATCCATCCGAATGGTAACACGGTCGAAATACAGCCCATTTATCTACCAACAGGTAGCTTGCTTTGTTTAAGAGATGATGAAGCCTTGTTGGGAAGAGACTTTTTGGTCACAGATGGCAACGGCGTACTTATCGAAATATCTAGGAAATGAAACGCGTCCAGACATCATCACTCTACGTATTAAAATAGAGTAATTGCGAATATTTACGCTGTAATTAATTCAATCAGAGTCAAAGATAAAAAGTAATTTTAAACGAAGTAAACCGAACATTTTTACCTGAATAGTCGGGTGTTAGGCTTCACTCAAAATATAAAGTTAGGTGTAAGGGATATGGATAACCTAAAAAGACCCATCAGAAGTTGGTAGGTCCTCATACGAAATGGAGTTGCCATATTCTATTTAGTAATGAAGATTTTGACACCTTTATACCTTGGTTAGATAATCACTGCGGCAACCTAAGCGTTCTTGTTCATGGTTCAACAAGCGATGCTTTAGCTGACCACACGATCAATGCATACTGGTTGGGAGACGTTGTGGAATTAGACCTGCGTGGTTTCTAAGTTTAATGCCTGATAGTTTGTTCATTATTTGTGCTACCTGAAGATAATAAATTGATGGTATTGCTATTGCTTTACCTATTAAGAACATCAATACATACTAGCTTTAATTGATGGTCAAAACGGATGTATTAAGATGAAGATTGGCATAATTGGAATGGGTGATATTGCACAAAAAGCATATTTACCAGTTTTGGCGCAGAAGTCGGGCATTGAACTGGTGTTTTGTACAAGAAACTCGAAGGTATTGTCTTCTTTGGCGAGTAAGTATCGAGTCACTGAGTATTGTACAGATTATAAAAAATTGATTCGATTTAACGTTGACGCTGTGATGATTCATGCTGCAACGGTCGTTCATCCAGAAATAGCGCAATTTTTTTTAAAGCAAGGTATTGCTACCTTTGTCGACAAGCCATTGGCCAATAGTGTTGAGCATTGTGAGAAGCTTTATGATATTGCGGAGCAAAAGGCTCAACCTCTCTACATTGGGTTTAATCGGCGTCATATCCCCCTCTATAATCAGCATTTAATTGGTATACAGCATGATTCTAATCATGAACAATTATCGTCACTACGTTGGGAAAAAAACCGATATAATCAGTTAGGAAATATAAGAGATTTTATATTTGATGATTTTATTCACCCTTTAGATAGCATTAATTTGAATGCGAAATCTGATCTTTTTGATGCCTACGTAACTCATCAATCTCGGGATGGTTTATTGGCACGGCTGGATATTCAGTGGCAGCAAAATGGAATATTGCTGCATGCCTCAATGAACAGACAACACGGAACGACGAACGAAATAGTGACAGCAAACTATGCAGGGAAATCGTATAGATTTGATTCTTTCTATCAAGGTTGTGTATGGAAAGAAAGTACTCAAACGAAACTTACTCTCAAAGATTGGACACCAATGTTAACCAGTAAAGGCTTTGAGGCGATGATAGATGATTGGGTACAAGTGGTAGAAAAAGGTAAGTTGGACAGTAAAATAGTATCAAGAAATATTGCATCGCATCAGTTAGCTGATTGCTTATGCCAAAAAATTACGTCTCAGATTTAGAGACAATCAAGGAATAACTTACGTTAAGTTAGTCGTGATTACGTTGAAAAGATACTATGATCAAAATATTGGTCATGAGGGTATGTAATGGTGTTTGTTGGTTTCTCCTTGCCTGTCATGAATATGAAAAATTAGCATGAAATTATGTCAGCATGTTATCACTAAAATTTTAACGATGTGGCTGCGAAGGTATGTATCGTTGAATAGAAGGAATTGTATATGAAAATAACACATTCCCTACTCGGCATTTTTCTGAGCCTAGCTTATCTCCCCTATAGTCTAGCAGCCCCTGTTACGCTTAGGCTCGCCTATTCAGATATTGAGTCCTATCCATTCCAGCTAGGTAATGGTCATAAGGTATTCGATCCTCCTGGTTTGGCGTTGGATGCAATCAATCAAGCTGTCAGTAATCTTGATATAAAAGTGGAATTTGTTCGTCTGCCAGGGAAAAGGGTATTGGAGTACATTAAGGAAGGAAAAGTAGATGGTGGTTTTATTTTTTCCTACAACGCTCAGCGAGCTCTATACGCTCGATATCCGATGGTCGGAGATAAACCCGATAGCAGTAGACGAATTGCGACCTTAGAGTATTACTTTTATAAACTAGAAGGCGAACCATTTGATTGGGATGGAACAAGTCTAGTTGACTCGAACGATAAGGTTGTTGGGGCTCATTTAGGGTTCTCAGTGATTAAAGAATTGAAGTCCAAAAACATCAGGGTGGATGAAGTAAGAACCACGCCACAATTGTTAGATATGTTATGCAACAATCGAATTTCTGCCATTGCAATCCAAGACAACATGATTAAGACGCTTCTCGAAAATAAACGTTGGTCTAATGTCGAGAAAGTGATGCCTGCTATTATAAAAAAAGACTATTATTTGGTGTTCAGTAGCCAATTTGTTCAACTCAAGCCTGATTTGGCTGAATTGATTTGGAATTCTATTGGAGAGACCAGAAATGAAGTTATGTCTCAATCTATGGGTAAGTACCTTAACCTAGAGTAGAACTGGGCAATACGGATATTCACAACAGAAAACGTCACTTATTGCTGTTGTAATTACGTTCTTCCTTATTGGATGTTCGAATACATGGGATGGTGTAAAAGAAGATTCATCTACAATTTGGGATGATACGAAAGAGACGATACACGAAGCTACAGAATAATAGAGAAAGCATAAGACAATTTAACGAACATGCCATTATTCAAATGTTATGTGATAAAGAGAGATCGCAATGTCGAAAAGTACAGCAACATATTGGAACGTGCTCGCCACTGAAAACAGCAATTTGTGGGAGTCCATAGAAGGTAGCTCAGGAATGTTGGAGCAACTTACCCTTGCTCACGACGAGATGACAGGTGATTACACGCGGCTAACCCGCTTTAAAGCGGGCGCAGACACAAAAGAGTTTGGCGGTAAATCTCATGATTACCCCGAGGAAATATACATTATTTCTGGTCGGCTTTACGATGCCGCTTTTCAACAATGGCTAGAAGCAGGACACTTTGCAAGTCGCCCTCCTGGTGAAGTGCATGGACCGTTCCTTTGTGAGGAAGATTGCTTAGTTATGGAGGTTTCATTTCCAAGCCAAAGTGTTTCTATCACACGACAATAACCTTATTCACAATAATTATTAATAAATCATAGACTATGGCCAGATCCATTCTGTATTACCTACGGACACATACGAGATATCATTTATGAACTACTTGTCGAGCGTTGAAGTGGAGCCAAACACTAAGGCAACGGCTTCTGTAATTTGGTTGCATGGTTTAGGGGCTGATGGTCACGATTTCGAACCCATAGTGGCGGAATTAAACCTCCCAAAGAATTTAGCGATTCGTTTTGTATTTCCTCATTCTCCCTCGATCCCCGTGACGATTAACGGCGGTATGATTATGCCTGCATGGTACGATATTCTGGATATGAGTATTGATCGAAAGGTAGACTTACAGCAGTTAGATATCTCAGCAGGTGCCGTTCAGGCGTTAATCGACCGAGAAATTGAGCGAGGTATTGACGCTAGCCGTATTATAATCGCTGGATTTTCTCAGGGTGGGGCTGTTGCTTACCAAGCCACATTAACCTATAGCCAACCATTAGCTGGGTTATTAGTTATGTCGACTTATTTTGCTACTAAAGACACGATTCAAATACATGACAGCAATAAGAAAATTAGCATCAATATCATGCATGGTAGCCTAGATCCGGTTGTTTCCCCTGTATTGGGCGAACAAGCGCTAAAGGCATTAGTTAATATTGGTTTTGAACCAAGGTATAAGCAGTATGTGATGCAACATAACGTGTGTGCAGAGCAGATCTCCGATATTTCTGATTGGTTGCAAGAGCGTCTAATCGTGTAAAAGAGTCGAAAGGATATACGCCGTATAGGTAACGTTGTGTTCTACTATGGGAGATTGAGATATGCAAAAATTGATAGATGATTTTGTACGAATGAATCAGGCGGGTCTTGTATTAGAATTATGTGAAAAATATTATGATGAGAACGTCGTTATGCTGAATAATGGCTCAGTTTTCGCGTCGTCGATGAAAGAATCCTATGACAAACAAAAGGGCTTTATTGAATCCGTTGAACATTTTGACGTTTCTCTCGTATCAACGTTTATTTCTGAGAATATTGCAGAGCTTACTTTCCACTATAAAATGACAAATGCCCAGTCCCAAGTAAATGAATTCACAGGTAAACATATTCAAACTTGGAAGAATGGAAAGATCATTAGAGAAGAATACCTATCCATCGACTAACATCACATTCGTATACGGTTAGAGTTGGGCGGTACTATTCCAGCGATCGTTACAATGTACTTTCGCAATCTAGGGGGTAGAGTTTTATTTCTCCATCCCCTAACGATGGTTAAAGTGGAGATATCCTTGAGCTAGAGTAATGGTGAGTTTATTTTCTAGTGAATACAAACAACGATTTATGTTCAGACTTCATGTCGATATCGTATTGCATAGATACCCTTATTCTTATTGGTCATTTTAACTGTACACATGTTGCGTAACCTCTACTTAGCTTGATTTACTATTGTCATTTTCGAATACAGGACAGCTTGGAATCGTAATATATTTAGACAGTTCTTCAGCAATCAACAGTAATTCGGCCTCGCCATTCATTTTACCAACAAGCTGAATGCCAATAGGCAGCCCATTTCGGTCTAAACCTATCGGCATTGTAACGACGGGATGACCTATCAGGCTGATTGGGGTGGTATAGGCTGTCAGTGCATCGAAGTAGTTCACCTCTAAGCCATTGACTATCAATGGTGCTTTATAGTCTCTACTCGGCCCTCGCTCTAGAGTCGGTGGCATATGTTTGAAAGCAAGGCAACATGTTACAGGCAATATCCAAGCATCAAATTGTTTGAAAAACGCTTGGCAGTCATGGATGACATCGTCTCGCTTTTTCAGAGCATTAGAATATTCGTTTGGGCTTCTGCGATAACCTTGCATTACATTATTAAGGAAGTTAGGTGATCGTTTTCGGCTATCCTTTCCAGACAATAGACTGATCCATCGAACAAAGGGATTCATTAGAGCAGACGTTTCAGATCCCATGATGTTACCAAAAATTCGCCAACACTCCGTGAAACTGAAATGCTTAGGTTTTGAGTGCTCGCATTGATGTCCGGCCTGCTGCCAACGGCTTACGGCTTGATCTATCCTATCCTTAATATCTGTGTCCAGCGGAAGGTCGTCGGCTTGATGCCAATAGGCCAAATTCAAGTGTTCGGTAATATTTGGTCTATCTTCACCTTTCAATGCTTGCCAGATTAAAGCAAGATCTTGAGGCGCTCTAGCGATCGGGCCGGGACGAGCAAAATGAGGTAGAGATAATTCGGGCTTTACCAGTATCCCTTCACTGCTCAGAGCACCTTCACTAGGTAACAAACTATAGACACCACAAAAGCTTGCTGGGATTCGTAATGAACCGGAGAGGTCGGTTCCGATATCAATAAAGCTCATTCCTGATGCAATTGCAGTGCATCCGCCGCCACTGCTGCCGCCGCTGGTATATTCTTGATTCCAAGGATTTTTGCAAAAACCACGAATCTTATTGTTGTTTGAAAATCCATGGCTAAAGGAGGAAGGCTTGTTTTCCCTAGCAAATTAGCACCTTGTTGAAACAGTTTTTCTACAATGGGTGCAGTGACTTCGCATTGCGTTGCTTGATCGAGACCGAAACTACAAGGTAGATCTTTGATATGGAACTGATCTTTGAAGCTGACGGGCAAACCTGCAAGGAAAGAAGTGCTCTCACATACTTGCGTCTGATCTTGGTATATGAAAGCGCCAAGTTCTTCATCTAATTGGGTTATTCGGTTTAACAGATGTGTCTTGATTTTCTGTGGTGTTTGGGTGCCTTGTTTTAGTTTTTCACAGGCTTGAACTGCTGATAATTGATGAATAGACATAGATAGCTCCTTGTTTAATATCCATGCCTAATTGCAACAGTATTCGACTATTCGCGCTGTTCAATCTCTGCTGTTTTTATCGGTATATAGATATGTGTTAGCCAATCTTTTGGGGGTGTTTCAGCCGGAGAGGTTAAATAGAGTTCAAAAGGCAGAGTATCTCTTAGCTCGTAAGCTGAATTTGATAACCAAGCACGAAAAGCATGATTCCATGTTTGATATAGGTAATCATAATGCCCTTTATGTTCAAATATGGCCCACAAGCCTGATTCAATTTTAAGGCAGTCTGACGTCTGTAAATGCGTTTTCGGTTCATGAAAAAGAGCCCCGTATAAGACGAGGACATGATCGTCGTTGAGGCTTTGAGGGCTTGCAGGGAATGCACTAATCAACCCATAGAGCAATGGTTCCTGACTTAGGCGTTGAAATTCGCAAGACACATCTTGTTGTACTTGCGTGAGAAATGTCCCGTTTACCGTGCCTTTTGTCGTCTTGTAATGATAGAAAAGATCAGGCAAAGATTTAATCTCGACCTTTGGTGTTAAATTCTTTGCTGCGACGGTATTCAAAAAAGGCCGTGATTCATCTGGGCCCAATTTGGCGTGTTTTGACTGTGTACGAAATTGACTTGGGCTGATCGCAAAATGCTGCCGGAATGCTCGAGAAAATGCACTATGGGTTTCAAACCCCGATTTAAGAGCAATATCAAGTATCCCTAATTCGGGTTGGGTCAGTAGACTACTCGCCGCTAGTTCTAATCGGCGGTGCAATACGTACTGACTAACAGACTCGCCTAGATACGCACTAAACATTCGTTGGAAATGAAAGTTGGATAGGTTTGCGTGTAGAGAAATTTGCTCTGCGGAAATTTTTGTCTCTAAATTCTGTTCGATAAACAATAGGGCTTTTTCTAGCCTATGCCGGGTTCTATCACTCATGTTGGCCTCGAGTCGAAGAATACGTTGAAAAGACAATATCATGATTCAATATTTATTCTAGGAAGTTGCCGTCATTCAACAATTCATATAAACACAATTTGGACGAATAGAGATCAAGTTGTGTTCTTATTGACGACTGACTATAGTTGTTTGAAAGAAATAATGAGGCAGTGGTAAGTTCAATACGCTGCCATATTAACATTTAAATAGAGTGTCCTATGATAAGTATTGAGTTTCTAGTTACCTCTTTAGTGGTTGTCTTGATTCCCGGAACTGGGGTTCTTTATACAATTGCAGCTGGATTGTTTTCAGGAAAGAAGGCGAGTGTTTTTGCGGCTTTTGGGTGCACACTAGGCATCGTTCCGTCTTTGATGGCAAGTATCATGGGGTTAGCGATTATCATCCATACCAGTGCATTAGCTTTTCAAGTGATAAAAGTCATAGGGGTCGCGTATCTACTGTTTTTATCTTGGTCTATGCTGAGATCAAGTGGCTCATTAACTTTGAATGAAGGTCAAGACAAACAAAGCCTAGTTGCTGTCGCATTCAAAGGTTTTTTAATCAATATTCTAAACCCTAAGCTGACTATTTTTTTCCTTGCGTTTTTGCCTCAATTTATTCCTGCCCAAGTACCAAGTGCCACTAATCACATGTTGTTGCTTGGAGTGACCTTTATGATCATGACATTTTTAGTCTTTGTCATATATGGCATTTTGGCGACAAGTGTTCGGAATTATATTATTCATTCCGAAAAGGTAAGTACTATCGTGCAACGAATATTTGCAGGTAGTTTTGCTTTATTAGGGCTAAAACTTGCCCTTACTTCACGCGAGTAAACGTGTAATAACGAGTCACGATAAAATACGATATTTAGAACATTAATGGTAACTCGTTTGTATTTTCAGATAGGTTACATTGTTCGTATGAGTAAAACTGACCAATGAGTGAACGTTGGTGTTCGCTATTAATGTTTGTTACCCTGACGTTAGCGTTTATTATCAATTTGAGTCCTTAATGGAAGCCGTATCCAGCCAACAAAACAGTGCCCTCGATGGGCCTATTTTCACCACGTTTTTAAAGTATTTATTGCCCTCCATCGTCGGCATGTTAGCGATGAGTTCCGCCTCTCTTGTCGATGGTATCTTTATTGGTAATTTTGTTGGTGTGCCAGCGCTGGCTGCTGTCAATCTGATTATCCCGATACTGTCAGTGCTATTTGGCGTTGGTTTAATGTTGTCAATAGGCGGGTCGGTAAGAGCGGGGAAATATCTTGGGGAAAAAAATAGGGCGGCCGCGTCGGCGATATTTAGTAAAACCCTGATTGCTGTCGTCTTCTATGCGATTGTTATTATCGCAATTAGCCTAGCGCTTGAACCTTTTCTGTTTCGATTGCTCGGTGCTGGTGAAGCGTTGGCACCGTTAATGAGCGAATACTATCGCGTTGTTATGCCTTTTCTATTGGCACAACTGATGACTATTGTACTGTACTTCTTCGTCAGGCTTGATGGGTTCCCCTCACTTGCCGCTACCGCCCTAGTGATTGGTGCGGTACTTAATGTGGGTTTAGATTACCTATTTATAGCGGTGTTTAATTGGGGGTTAAGTGGTGCTGCTTGGGCCACAGGGTTGTCACAGCTAATGCCGTTATTAACATTATTAATGTATTTTTTTAGTCGCAAGCGAAAGCTACGTTTCTCTTTGTGGCAAAAGAATTGGTCGGAAGTTATTCAAGCCGCCTATAACGGTTTGTCCGAGTTCATTAATGAAATTTCCGGCGGAATTATCGCTTTTATTTTCAACTTGATGTTGATCTCCCGCGCTGGGGTTGAAGGTGTCGCCGCCATTACGGTACTGAACTATCTGCTGATGATTGGTTTTATGGTTTATTTCTCAATTGCGGATACTGCGCAGGTGATGATCAGTCAAAATTTTGGGGCACAAAATGCACAGCGGCTAAAAGAATTCTTAAAGATTACGTTTTTTATGACAAGCGTCGTCAGTTTACTCACGATTCTGATTTTGTTGTTGTTTAACGAATCACTCATCTACATGTTCTTAGATGATCGAGGTACCGAAGGGACCGTCGCAATGGCAATTGAATTCGTTTATACGTTTGCCGTATTTATATTTGCTGGTGCCAACATGACAATATCCGGTTACCTCACCGCTATTCA
>LLEJ01000123.1_pt1 | contig 11663 bp, 13 predicted proteins | sample 595831 | NCBI WGS metagenome assembly LLEJ01 (sample SAMN02919310, study PRJNA255460) | bioreactor metagenome | biome: chemostat; feature: culture 2011_10.1; material: sediment; isolation source: day101 10degC chemostat 2011 inoculated with Wadden Sea sediment taken from... | place: Germany: Bremen... | reverse complement strand
GGGTATCCACCTGAATCGATTTGTCTGAAGCATCTCGCTCCCGCATGCGTTGACCAGAAAATCCCGTCGTATCATAATTTTTCGACAATGAACTCGAATCTTGGTAATTGATTGACCAATCTAAAGAGTCAGCGAACATTGCATCCATAAACATTTGATGCTCTAAACCGATACGAAAACGTTCATTAACATCTTTGTTATAACTATCAGTGTAGGTAAACCCCGGCATAATGCTATAACCGTTATAGTTCAGTTCGTCTTCATCGTACTGCTGATTATAGTACTCAACCGTGAGGCCGATTCGATTGTCTTGATTGACTTGATAAAAGGCTTTCCCAAGAAGATTACCTAATTCTTTGTCTGCTGGGTTCGCAGCACCACGATCAGGGCCTTCAATCGCATCACCTGAATCGTGTGTCTCTGTTTCATGTCCATTGGCATAGGTTGCCATCAATAAGGTTTCGAGCTTATCCTGGCGCATCGCCCAGTTAACCGTCGTTTTGAATTCATCACTCGCCGAGGCGTAACCACTTTTTATACCAAATCGATGCTCGTCACCCGATGTGGTGAGGTAATCTTGAGGAGATTTAGTACGCATTAATACGACACCACCCAAAGCATCAGAACCATATAGGGTAGAAGAAGGGCCTTTATTCACCTCTATTGATTGCAGTGTATCGACTTCAATCGTATTAGGGTATTTCCGCTGCTCGCTTGAACCGGGGTTATAGGGCGTTGGTTGCTGAACACCATCCACCATCATTTTAACTCGGCTCTCTTCAACGCCTCTGATATTGACACCTGAAACACCAAAACGACCCGAACCTTGAGCATCAACACCGGGGGTATATTGAAACACCTCTTTCAAATCACTCACTACGTTTTTGTTCATATCCTCTGCGGAAATCACGTCGATCGAGGACGATACATCTTTCTTACTTTGTTCCGTACGTGTCCCCGAAACCACTACTTCGTCAAGAGAGTATGTCTCTGCATTCGTCGTTGCTGGTAGTGAAAGCACCCCCGCTATCGCCACCGCTATTCTTGTTTTGTTAAGCATTTTTCTTTCCTTTATCCATTTTTTAGGCGAACAAATTCACAGACGAGATTTGATGTCTCATCTAGTCCTTTATAGTTGTTGAGTTATTTTTTGATATTTAAATCACGTATGATGATGCGGCTCTATTTATTATTTATATGGCCTCCATCTAAATGAACGATGTCCACTTTATCGCTTCCCGAGATATCAAACGCTTTGCCAAAACCTTTCACAAAGCGCCCTTTTTCTGGGATAAGTTGATACATGTGAAAATCGCCTAGTTTGCTCAAATTACTAACAATTTCTCCAAATCGTTGTTCAAGTGCACTGATCGCCGTTAGCCAAGAATCAGACTCTCTAGGAACGAGGTTTGCTTTGGTATCAAAACTCAAACGCTTTCGAGCATAGATACTTTTAGAATCCTGTTCATCCTCTATCATCATGATTGAAACCTGTTGATGATTTTTAATATTCTGCCCATGCTTAGCAATATCACTGATCAAGATGTAGTAGCCGTCAGGCAAATAAACAAATGGGGTATAACTCACATGGGGACAACCGTCATGGGTAAGTGTGGCTAATTGCAGTGTTTTTTGATGCTGGCGAAACTCTAAAATATCATTTCCAATCCGATTCTGTATTCGAAGTTGTTTATTTTCCATTGCTCAGATCCCTCTGTAAGCTTCTAAATAACTCTATTTGACCTGCTAATATCTGGCGTTTTTTATCTCTACCTAAATAGACTTTAAATACGCAATTTCCCGCTTGCTCGTAGAAGCCGATGAAATGACTTTCCATTCCACGAAATGGCTTAGACACAAACGCAACATCTGTAACAAGGTCAATCCTCAAATGGCCATTCAATTCACCGTCTCGCCTACCCATAAGGTTATAGTAACCATGCGAAACCTTCCCTTTAGGAAACGGCGCTTTGATTTCAAAAATTGACCCGTGGGAATGCACGATAGTGGTCACATTTCCCCAAAATGGTAACGCTTGCAAAATAGTTTGAGTGCAACCTCCGTCAATAGAAAAAACGTAGTGACTCGGCAGCGCTAATGTAGCTTCTCCTTCCGATACCTCCAATTTACTTGCCATCTCCGCGACGGAAATATTCGGTTCTTGTTCATTAAGTTCAAATATCCTTTTTCTGATCTCTTCTATTGGGCAAGATAGATTCATTGTTTTCTCTCCAGACTACGCAGCACGTACCAAATAATGATTATTTTCGATGACTTCAATAAGGTTTTGAGCCAATGTGACGGACCAAAACTGTCCCGCGACCGTTAAAGTAAGGTATTCCTTTTCTAGGTTAACGAGGCCATTGGATTGCCAAGCATGAAACAATGGTAATAACGCCTCAAATAACGTTTCACCATAGAATGAATCAAGGCGGCGTTTTACTAATACACCTTGATCAAAAGCCGATTTTATTTCTGCACTAATACCTCGGGTAATTGGGGCCTCAAACGCCATCGCTATTGGAAATTCCTGTTTAGTCACCACCTCAATATAAGCGCCCATATCTCTCGTATGCATCATCTGAATTCCTCCAATATTCCCTCCTGCACCCGCCCCTAGAGGCAATACTTCCGCGGTAGTTTTAGCCAAGCTGTTATAAATACTTCTTTCCCTGTTAGAAGATGCCCAGTGATTTACGCTCAATCTCTTCTGATAATGTTGATCCATGAATTGAACACCAAATTGATACATTCTGGCTTTCAATGCGGTATCTGCAGGCGCGGGTAATTTACCTTTTTCGACCAGTTGAGCCATTGGAAATCCCTTCATTTCAATCAACTGATATAAGTCGACTCCGTGGGCCCCTGATACCAAGTAGTCATTCAGGTCTTGTTCCCAAATATCTAATGTTTGATGAGGCAATCCATAAAGCAGATCAAGTACAATAGGCGCGGCGTTATAACGGACCAACTCTTGAACTCTGTTTAGTACGTATTCTCTATCATCCAGCCGTTTTGCTGCTCGTCTTACTTTTGAATTAAATGACTGGATACCAAAAGAAAAACGATTGAATCCACCTTCTAACGCACCCTCGAATTTATCTGAGTTAAATCCGTTCAATCTACCTTCAAGCGTCAGTTCACAATCCGATGTTAATGGGAACAAACGTCTAATTGTTTTACCTAATATTTCTAGCTGCTCAGCACTGAGATCCGTGGGTGTACCTCCGCCTATATATACCGCGTGAAACGGCTGCGATTGCGTCCATGTGAATTGAGATTTCCAATGGAGCTCGGCTACTAGCGCCTGAAAATAATTTTCTATCAAATTTTTGCTAGAGGCATATTGGAAAAAATTACAGAACGTACAACGAACTCGGCAGAAGGGAATGTGTACATACAGGCAACGAGAACGATTATTTTCCCCCTGTTGTTTTAACCTACGTGTTAACTCAAACTGAACGTTTGCCTCACTAATGGGCGCAGATTGCCCTCCTGCATGAGCACCAGTTTTTCTAACAAATGCCGTGCTTATCGGGTCAGAAGAATGGCATCCAACCAAATTAATATCGTCTAAATCAATAATCATGAGTGAGCATCAACCTTACTAAATATCTTATTTTTAAAGCGTTCTTCGATTTCTAAGAATACTACCGTCAATTTTCACAATTGTAAATGATAATTGATCTCATTCGCATTATCATTTACAATTGTGAAAATTGATTATCTAGATGTACTGAAATCATTCTAAGGGTCTACTTTGAACGGTAAACGATATGTGATATTTGGAAGTGTTTCTCTTGCACTGCATAGCCTTATGTTATTGGCTCAACCAGCACAGAATGCGTTGACTGTCTCTCTGGATTCGACAACAGCGAACATGCATTTGCAATTCGTCGCGGCGCCTAAAAAAGCAATACCTATCCCACTAGAGAAATACGCTGAATCGCAGCCGGCTATTATCGAAAAACAAGATCACTCGGTCAAAAAGGACACCGAATTAAAGAAACCTATCGAACCAAAAAAACAATTGTTCCCAAAAAAACAATATCAGAAACAATAACAACCAAAAACAAAGTGACGAAAAATCGTGATACTAAAAATGAACGAGCGTTAAAGGTTGAAAAAAGAACAACCGTTAAAAAGACAAAAACCTCAACACAAGCTGATATACCGAGCAAACCCATCGAGAGTGCAGTAAATACTTCTAGAGCGTCCACTCCCATGCTCATAAAAAAGCCAACCTTTAAAGCAAGACCAACCCCTGTCAGCTATCCACGATTAGCGAAAAGGCGCGGTCAACAAGGCAAAGTATTGATAGAGGTTTGGATCGACGATCAAGGGAAACAGATCAAGCAGTTTATCGTCGATTCTTCTGGTTTTTCGACGTTAGACGGTGCCGCATTAACCGCGATATCAAACTGGAAATTCGACGTTTCAACCAACCGGGGTCATGCCATCGCTCATCGAGTACAGATACCCGTAAACTTTAAATTGGATAGATAAATGAACACCTTAACGACGATCCATAGCCAGTTGGGCTTGATGGCTTTGCCGCTAACTCTACTTTCACTCCTAACGCTAATGCTGTTAATAGAGCGCATTCTTTTTCTCAGTATAAATAGCAGGACATCCAGTCTTTACCTGATTCGAAAAATTAGAAGCATCGATATAAACAATAACGACGCACTCAATGAACTGATCCAAGAACAATCGGCGAAAAAAAATACATTATCAAAAGGGATCGCGCTGCTGCTCACACACAAGAATTTTACTCAATCCTTAAGAGAGCAAACCGTGAGTATTTGGTTAGTTAATATTCGCCAAGAATACACATCAGGGCTGCGTTTTCTTTCTATTATTGGTGCAATCAGCCCTTTGATCGGCCTACTTGGTACGGTGCTCGGATTAATAGAAATGTTTAAAGACCTTGCGGTTACAACCGGTCCTATTGCACCTTCTTCACTGGCTAAAGGCCTAGGTCTTGCGATGTCGACTACCGCCGCCGGATTGATCATTGCGGTCCCCGCTATTTTGGGTAGTCAAATCCTTCAGTTATGGGCGGGACGCTCTATCGCAAAAATAGAACATGCATTGAATCACTGCAGCCTTTACCTCGAAGGCATCTCGTTAGAAAAGTCGACCCCTGAAGTCATCCATTGCCAATCATCTACCAAGTTGCACAGCACCACAAAGCCAACCAATGAATGTAAGGTCAGGACCGTATGATCACTTCAGGCGATCAACAACAAAATCCATTAACGCCAGATTTAACCCCACTACTAGACCTTATTTTCATCGTTTTAGTATTCCTATTATTAACGACCAACATTCAGATTAAAACGATGGAAGTGAACCTTCCTCAGACGCAAGACCACGAAATACTGGAAAGCCCTGATAAAGAAGTCATCACTATCAATATACACGCTAAGGATTCACATTGGGCTATAGAAGGAAATCGGTACTCGGATTGGACTCTATTCACGCACGACCTTATGTCAGCAATCAAAAAACACCCGAACAAAACACTTGTCATCGCCGCGGATAAGTCCGCATCCGTAGAAGCCATGCTAAAGCTTCTAGCTTTTTTACAAAAAAACCAAATCAACGCCACCAATATAATTATGGATAACCAAGAATCATGAGAGTCTATTTAATCGGTTTGAGCCTACTTTTGTCCCATTTTTCAGCCACAGCGGAGGAGCGAATTATCAGTGCCGGTTCTGTTGTCACTGAATTAATTTATGCTCTTGGAGCAGAGCAGCAACTTATTGCCGTCGATGCTACGAGTAAACATCTACTGACTGGCAGCAACATCCCTCAGGTTGGCTACCACAGAAAGCTATCTTCTGAAGGATTATTGGCTCTGAATCCGAGCTATCTTATCGGTTCTAATGAAATGGGACCTGATACAACGTTAGCTCAGCTAAGATCAAGCCATGTGAACGTTTTGGTTGTACCTCCGGGCAACTCAATCGAAAATTTATTTCATCGAATTGATATTATTGCAGAACTCACAGGCACAACCAATAAAGCGGTAAAGCTTAAGCAAACAGTAAAACAAGATATCGATAATTTGAATACATCCGAATTGACACGCAGCCCAAAAGTCATCTTTTTGATGCTAAAAAAAGGCCGACCTGCTACGGTGGGCGGTAGAGAGACGACGGTCGATAAGATCATTGCATTGTCCGGTGCAACTAACCCAGCAAGTGAAGCTGTACGCTCCTATAAACCGCTTTCTATAGAGTCCGTTGTCGCATTGCAACCCGACTATATACTGGTTAGCGAACGAGCGTGGAGTAGCCTTGAAGGCCATGACGGAATAATGGCTACTTTCCCTTTGTTGGCTGCTACACCAGCGGGCCAACCGGGAAAAATTGTATCTATTCCAAGCCATGCATTAATCGGAGGGTTTGGTATAGCAAGTATTCAACTTGCTCAAAAGCTGCATGATAAGTTCAACCAAAACGAATTATAAAACTATCGAGACGACATAATACAAAATGAATAATATGATCTCAGGGCGAATTTCCGTCCGATTATTAACACCTATAGGATTATCACTTCTATTTATCGCTGTGATTGCCTCGGTATCCATAGGGCCGATAGATATTAGTTTTATAGACAGCATGCTTGCTATTCTGCCTGGAGACTTTTCTTCGAAAAGCGCTGATGCAGACTACATCGAATTAATTATTCAGCAGATCAGGTTGCCAAGAACCCTATTGGCTGTTGCGGTTGGCGCGATTTTGGCCTTATGTGGCACGGTAATGCAAGGCCTATTCCGAAATCCTCTTGCCGACCCTGGGATTATTGGTGTATCCGCCGGTGCCGCTTTAGGTGCGGCTATTGCCATCGTCCTTTTCGGAAGCCTTGCCGAACAATATCCCGGTCTATTGTTATTTGGAACCGTGCCTTTATTCTCTTTTGTAGGCGGTACTATCACTACTCTACTTGTCTATCGCCTAGGGACATCTCCAACAGGGACGTCTGTAACTATGATGCTTCTAGCGGGAGTCGCTATCAGTGCTCTAGCGGGGGCGGGTCTAGGTTTAATGAACTATTTTGCGGATGATAAAGCATTAAGAGATCTCTCTTTATGGACAATGGGATCACTGGCCGGAGCAAACTTACAAGGTTTGGGCATGGCTTTTTCAAGTCTAATTATTCTCTTTATACTTTTTTATCGTGATGCAAATAAACTCAATGTTTTGCTGCTAGGTGAGCCGGAGGCCAAACATATGGGCATAGAAACTCAAGCGCTAAAACGCCGACTTATTTTGCTTACCGCCGCAGGTGTCGGCGTGACAGTGTCTCTTGCAGGAATGATCGGTTTTATCGGATTAATCGTTCCTCATTTAGGTCGAATGGTTACGGGGCCCAACCATCGCACACTGCTCCCCCTCTCAATGATAATTGGGGCTTTATTATTACTCGTTGCCGATATGCTCGCCAGAACGGTAGTCGCACCACTCGATATGCCAGTAGGTATTGTTACTGCGTTAATTGGTTCTCCTTTCTTTATCTGGTTATTGGTGAAACAAAAGGGGCGCATTTAATGACGACAACCGCGATTTCTCTCAAAAATTTACATCTCAAACTTGGTGGAAAAACTATTTTAGATGACGTTTCCGTTGATTTTCATGCATCGGAATTAACCATCTTATTGGGACCTAACGGAACCGGAAAGAGCAGTTTATTGAAGCTGATCACTAAGGAGTGGCCTCTTAAAGGCAAAGTGAGTTATTTCGACATCGACTCCGACAGTTGGAAAGCATCCACATTAGCAAGACACATGGGCGTATTACCCCAGTCCAGTACACTCTCTTTTAATTTTTCTGTTAAAGAGGTCATTGAACTTGGAGGCCTGACCTTACGTGCATCGCAGAAAGAGATTGCGTCTATCGCAGAGCAATATATGCGAGAAACCGATGTGCTGCATCTCGCTGACCGCTTATACCCTAGCCTCTCTGGTGGTGAAAAACAGCGTGTACATTTAGCGAGAGTATTGACCCAATTGGCACAGAGCCAAGACAAAAAAGTATTACTTTTGGATGAACCAACCTCTGCATTAGATTTGTCACACCAACATAAAACGTTACAGCTAGCAAAATCATTAACCGATGAAGGGGCATCTGTCATCACCGTTATTCACGACTTAAACCTTGCTGCGCAATATGCCGACCGAGTATTGATTCTAAATGAAGGCAAACTTGTCGCCGATGGGACGCCATGGGAAACCCTAACAAAGGAAAACATTGCTGATGTCTACCATTGGCCAATACAAGTTGTTCCGCATCCTGAACGAGGCCACCCCATCATCTTGACGTGATAAAAAACACCTCTGCGACGATGACTGTCTACAACCAATTGGACGACCCAGGAATTGTTAAAAAATCATTAATTTCTGGGGCCAAAATCACAATTATTCTTGAAGTCAGTCACACTATTCTGTACGATTCGCCAGTCAAATTAGAATCCGATCACAATTGCATTTAAAGCACGCTTCTTGCTTAACCATTTGGCTTTAGTCGCAATATAGATTGGTACCACTTTATCTATCCGCAAATATACTGAGCTAAAATGTTTGAATTTCCACAATTTTCAGGGCAATCCATTAAAAATGATACGCTCTCGGGCCTTACTGTTGCTCTTGCCCTTGTGCCTGAAGCAGTCGCCTTCGCTTTTGTTGCCGGTGTTGACCCTATGGTTGGCCTTTATGCTGCCTTTATTGTTGGGTTAATCACATCAATCTTCGGTGGCCGTCCAGGTATGATCTCTGGTGCGACAGGCGCAATGGCCGTCGTTATGGTGAGCCTCGTTGCCACTCATGGTGTGCAATACCTCTTCGCAGCAATACTACTTGCCGGTGTTTTACAGGTTTCCGCTGGTATATTCCGTTTGGGTAAATTTATCCGTATGGTGCCGCATCCCGTTATGATCGGTTTTGTAAATGGCCTTGCTATTGTTATTTTCCTAGCTCAACTTGGTCAATTTAAAGCCCCCAACATTGATGGTGTAATGAGTTGGCTACCCGTTGATCAAATGTCCATCATGGCAGGGCTTATCCTGCTAACGATGGCAATTATCCATTTCTTACCTAAGTTCACTACAGCAGTGCCTTCGTCATTAGTGGCGATTGTTTCTGTTACCTTATTAGTGCAACTTTTTGGTCTAGATACACGCACCGTTGTCGATTTTCTTCGGTCCATGTCAGGTGATGAAGCGGCAACGCTAGCAGGAAGCTTACCAAGCTTCTCAATCCCAATGGTTCCGTTCAACTTGGAAACACTTCAAGTTATTCTACCTTACGCCATTATCCTAGCAGCCGTCGGCTTAATTGAGTCATTACTGACGTTAACCGTCATTGATGAAATGACAAATACGCGTGGTCAGGCCAACCGTGAATGTGTCGGTCAAGGTATTGCGAATATGACTTGCTCGGTATTTGGTGCGATGGGTGGTTGTGCGATGATTGGTCAGTCGATGATCAACGTTAACTCGGGCGGTCGTGGTAGACTTTCCGGGATCATGGCAGCATTAGCCCTATTGTTCTTTATATTATTCGGTTCTTCATTAATTGAGATGATCCCATTATCAGCGCTCGTTGGTGTTATGTTTATGGTGGTTATCGGCACATTTGAGTGGGCAACGTTTAAGCTTGCTCGTCGCGTTCCGAAACAAGATTTCTTCGTTATCGTGTTGGTTACTATTGTTACGGTATTGACGGATTTAGCTGTAGCCGTGGTCGTTGGCGTTATTGCCTCTGCACTCATGTTTGCATGGCAACACGCCAAACATATCTACGCGAGCAGCCGCCTAAATGAAGAAGGTTCAAAAGAATATCATATCAACGGTCCCATCTTCTTTGGGTCAGCAGCAAACTTCTTAGAGCTATTTGACTCAAAAAATGACCCTGTTGACGTCATTGTGGATTTTGCTAATTCACGTGTCGCAGACCACTCTGCTATCGAAGCCATTGAAACGATTGCAGAGCGTTATACTGCAGTAGGTAAAACATTGCACTTACGTCACTTAAGCCCTGATTGCCGTAACCTACTTGAAAAAGCAGGTAGCCTTATAGAAATTAACGTAAAAGAAGATCCAAGCTACAAAGTCGCGACGGATTTATTGGCCGGTTAATTTACTCGCCATTCGCTAAACATCAAAAAGCCCAGCGCCTATTACGCTGGGCTTTTTTACATTAACCATCTGTTAATCAAAGCTTCTTCAACAACTCTTCGCTCGCTTCTTCGATTAAATCCAACACCAGCTCAAAACCACCTCCTCCACCATAGAATGGGTCTGGAATCTCATTGTATTCAGACTCAGAGTGGCTGAGAAACAGACTGATCTTATGAGTATATTCTGTGGGGCACATACCAAGCAGATTACTCATATTATCCATATCGGCAGCCAAAATAAGATCAAAGTATTCAAAATCTTTTTCTGTCACTTGGCGAGCGACAATATTATCAAACGAATAGCCCCTAAACTCACCAGCCGTCCTAGCTCGATGATCAGGTTTATCTCCCGAGTGAAAATCAAGTGTTCCAGCAGAGTCTACTTCAACTGACACATTCATCTTTTCGGCTGTCGCCCTCAATACGGCTTCACCTGTAGGGGAGCGACATATATTACCCATGCAGACCACGAGAATTTTCTTCATACTACCCTCCATAAATTAAGGTTTTTCCGTTGACCTTATTCCTTTATCATAGTCGTTAACTCAGCATAATTAAAAGGGATACCATGAGTTCTAATCAATCAAAAGATGACCGATATAAAGCACGCCAAGAAAAGGTGAAGCAACATATCGATGAAAAGATAGAAAAAGCTCAAATAGAGAAAGGATTGCTGTTAGTTATTACTGGAAACGGTAAAGGTAAAACCACCGCTGGATTTGGTACTATCGCGCGCGCGGTTGGGCACGATTTAACATGTTCTGTTGCTCAATTCATTAAAGGAACATGGGACAATGGCGAGAAAAATCTGCTCGAAAAACTTGGTGTTGAATTTCAGGTGATGGCAACGGGGTTTACTTGGAATACCCAAGATAAAGAAACCGACACAATAGCCGCCCAAAGAGTATGGCAAGAGTGTAAACGCATGCTCAAAGATGATTCCATTGATGTCATTCTATTCGATGAACTCACTTACATGGTGACATATGGCTACATCGACCTTGATGAAGTATTAGACGCTCTCCAGTCACGACCTAAAATGCAATCTGTTGTTATCACAGGCAGAGCGGCTCATCGCTCATTGATAGAGCTTGCAGACACGGTGTCTGAGGTTAAGAACGTAAAGCACGCCTTTGAATCAGGCGTAAAAGCGTTACGTGGCGTTGATTGGTAAACCTGCTGTCTTTTTACTGTTTGGTTAACATCGACCGAATGTTTGACCCTTTAAGGGTAGATAATAAAAAAGCCAACAGATTGATGATTATTCTCAATCGTTGGCTTTTTACCTAAATTACCGTTTCAAATTGCATTCTATAGAGAGTTAGTTAAACAACCCTTTTAGCAACTTATCAGCAAGATCTTTTGTCTTACCATCTTTTATCTTATCACCTAGAACGCGATTTAGTTCTTTCTCTGCTTTTTTCTCTAGCTCTTTCTTTTTCTCAGATTCTAGTTGTTTCCACAACTGGTCGAACT
>LLEJ01000122.1_pt1 | contig 11679 bp, 6 predicted proteins | sample 595831 | NCBI WGS metagenome assembly LLEJ01 (sample SAMN02919310, study PRJNA255460) | bioreactor metagenome | biome: chemostat; feature: culture 2011_10.1; material: sediment; isolation source: day101 10degC chemostat 2011 inoculated with Wadden Sea sediment taken from... | place: Germany: Bremen ... | reverse complement strand
GATCAAACGCACCTTTATCGGCCAAGGTTACTACAATACCTTTGTACCCAATGTTATTTTACGTAATGTACTTGAAAATCCAGGTTGGTATACCGCTTATACCCCTTATCAGCCTGAAATTTCACAGGGTCGTTTAGAGGCACTACTAAATTACCAACAAATGGTGATGGACCTAACAGGGATGGAAATCGCCAACGCGTCACTGCTTGATGAAGCGACCGCCGCAGGCGAAGCGATGACTCTCTGTAAACGCGCAGGCAAAAGCAAAAGTAAGGTATTCTTTGTTGCCGACAATGTTCATCCGCAAACCATTGAAGTGGTCAAAACCCGTGCTACCTTTATTGGCTTTGATGTTGTCGTCGGCTCTGTAGATTCTTTAGCTGAACAAGACGTCTTTGGTGCCTTGCTTCAATACCCTTCTACTTCCGGTGATGTCACCGACTTAACCGACGTTATTGCCGCTGCTCAAGCCAACAAAACGCTCGTAACCGTTGCCACTGATCTTCTTGCCTCAACCCTTATTAAACCTGCCGGTGAAATGGGCGCAGATGTTGTCATTGGTAGTGCACAACGTTTCGGTGTGCCAATGGGTTACGGTGGGCCACACGCCGCATTTATGGCAACAAGAGACAAACACAAGCGTACCATGCCTGGTCGAGTTATTGGCGTCTCCATCGATTCAAAAGGTAACAAAGCGCTTCGCATGGCAATGCAGACTCGAGAGCAACATATTCGTCGAGAAAAAGCGACATCGAATATCTGTACGGCACAAGCACTACTTGCCAACATGGCGTCATTTTATGCCGTATTCCACGGTAGCGAAGGGCTTAAAACGATTGCGCGTCGAACTCACCATATGAGCGCAATTTTGGCATCTGGATTAACCCAATCTGGTTATGAATTAAGCAATAACCACTATTTTGATACGATAACTATCGAAACAGGCGATGGCACTGACGCACTGTATATCAAGGCACTCCAAGCGGACATCAACCTACGCAAGTTAAATGGTAAAATAGGCGTCAGCTTTGATGAAACCACTACAACGCAAGACATTGCTGATTTATTTGCCATTTTTGATGTTAAAGAAAATATCGATGCATTGTCGACAGCCATTGCGCGCAATGAGTTTTCGGCTATTCCTGAGTCCTGCCGCCGTGAAACTCGCTACTTAACACACCCAGTATTTAATACGCACCATAGTGAAACACAAATGTTGCGTTACCTAAAACAGCTAGAGAATAAAGACTTCTCGCTCACTCACGGTATGATTCCACTTGGTAGCTGTACGATGAAACTGAATGCGGTTGCGGAAATGCTTCCCGTCACTTGGCCTGAATTTGGTTCGCTGCATCCATTTGCACCTAAAGAGCAAACCAAAGGGTACGCTAAACTTGCAACATCTCTGAAAGATATGTTGTGTGAAATTACCGGCTATGACGAATTCTCTCTACAACCAAACTCTGGTGCTTCTGGCGAATATACTGGTTTGATCGCCATTCAACGCTACCACCAAAGCCGCGGTGATGAACACAGAAACGTTTGTCTTATCCCTAGTTCGGCCCACGGCACGAACCCGGCAACTGCTTCAATGGTTTCCATGAAGGTGGTGGTAGTTAAATGCGATGAAGCTGGCAATATCGACATCACAGACCTCGCTGATAAGATAGAAAAGCACCGCGATAATCTATCGAGCATTATGATTACCTATCCTTCTACCCATGGCGTATATGAAGAACAAGTGCAACTCGTATGTGAAATGGTTCACGAGGCCGGTGGTCAGGTTTATCTCGATGGCGCGAACATGAACGCGCAAGTCGGCTTAACGACACCTGGTTTCATCGGCTCTGATGTCTCTCACTTGAACCTACACAAAACCTTCTGTATTCCTCATGGGGGCGGCGGTCCGGGTATGGGGCCTATCGGTGTAAAATCTCACCTAGCACCTTTCCTTCCGGGTCATATTGAAGGTGGCTTAGAGGGTAAGGACTTCGCGGTTTCTGCAGCCGATTTGGGTAGTGCTTCTATCCTGCCTATCTCTTGGGCTTATATTGCGATGATGGGTGAACAAGGCCTAACAGAAGCAACCAAGGTCGCCATCTTAAATGCCAACTATGTGATGGAGCGTTTGACGCCTCATTATCCTATTCTTTATCGCGGTACCAACGGCCGTGTCGCGCACGAATGTATTATCGATATTCGTCCACTTAAAGAAGAAACGGGCATCAGCGAAGAAGATATTGCTAAGCGTTTAATGGATTACGGATTCCACGCACCAACGATGTCTTTCCCGGTAGCTGGCACACTGATGATTGAGCCAACCGAATCGGAAGATTTGCAAGAGTTGGATCGTTTCTGCGAGGCAATGATCACGATTCGTCACGAAATGAACAGTGTGAAAAATGGTGAATGGCCACTAGAGAATAACCCATTGGTTAATGCGCCACACACACAGGTAGATCTTTCTTCTGAAGAATGGGACAGACCATATTCACGTGAATTAGCATGTTTCCCATCGAAACAGACGAAAATGTCAAAATACTGGCCAACAGTAAATCGCGTTGATAACGTGTATGGCGATAGAAACCTTATCTGTTCTTGCCCTAGTATTTCGGAGTATGAAGAGTAGAGATTTTATTGATCACGACTAACTAAGTTGGAAACTGCGTTAACTAATTTGAGAACTGATAACTAAGTTGAAAACTAATTTGATACTTTAAAGGCGAGCCTGGTGGTTCGCCTTTCTATTTTGTTTTCATGTTACAAAGTACCAATTGTTTTGGTTTAAAAAAATACTACCTAAAGCCATCCTGACTCATTGTTAGACAAAAACGCGTTTGAAGCTTCGGTCGAAATCTACCCATCATAGAGTTTTCCATCTCCCAAACAGAAGAAAGGCATCACTTGAGGTGATGCCGCTCGTGCACGATAATGGACAATTCTTAGCAAACCAACTTTTGATAGCGTGATGATTCCATGCGTTTATGCTGAATTACTATTCAATAACGCTAAAGAGTTGTCAAACACCTTGCTCTATTGATGTCATATTATTGCTATTTTCATAATAAAAACTAATATATTGATGTAAATCAGCAAATGGAACTGCCGAGGTTTTGTTGAAAATATGAGTACCAATCAATCAATTAAATTACAGTCTCTGGTATATCGCGACTTTCTACGTAGTTCACTTCTTCCACTGCTGGTTATCGAGGTATTGCTGCTGGCTTTGTATTTCGGAATCAATCTGTACATCTCGGATAAAAACCGAACAACTTTGGTTTCTGAGGTTAAACAATCATTAAGTGAAATCACTACCAATGAGGCTCTACGAGTAAACCAACACCTTGAGGAAGTAACTCGAAGTGCGAGAATGATGCAACTCGACCACGAGCTATTTTTTAATTCAGAGCGGTGCTTTTTACCGAATGGGAAGCCAGAGTTTGACACTCACCCAAACGGTGTGTTTTACAAAGTAAATCCTGTCGGTGCGAGTGTATACTACTCTAGCTCTACCGATATTGGCGAGCAAGAATCCACTAAGGCTACCTGTAGTGAATCCCTCGATCCGCTTCTAAAAGCCATTGTTGATACCAACCCTTCGGTCACTCAGGCCTACCTTAATACGTGGGATGATATGAACAGGCTTTATCCATTTATGTCTGATGCCCCCGCGAAATATGGCCCTATCCTCGAAATGGAAAACTTCAACTTTTACTACGATGCAGATCAAAGGCGCAACCCCAGTCGTGGCAACGTATGGACAGAGGTGTATCTAGATCCTGCTGGTCAAGGATGGATGTTGTCCAATCTCGTGCCAATATATCGTGGTAATTTCCTAGAAGGTGTCAGCGGTCTGGATGTAACAGTAGAGTCATTTGTTAAAAATATCTTAAACCACCAATTCCCGTGGAATTCAGCCGCACTTGTCGTCGACGCAAAAGGTACCATCCTAGCGATGCAGGAAGAAGCAGAGATTTTATTAGGACTACAGGAACTCAAACATCATACGTATGAAAGTAATGTAACAGATACGGTAACAAAACCTGACCAGTTCAATCTGTTCCAAATTTCTTCTCTATCTGAAGAGGAAGTCCCTTATCTAAGCATCGCCAGTGCGACACAGGAGGTTTGGATAAACGATACTAACTATATTTTCGATTCAAAGCTAATCCCAGAAACTGGCTGGCGGGTCATCACCTTTGTAAATACAAAATCGTTCCTGACTCCAATAACAGAGCTTAAGTCTCTCTCCAGTAATTTAGGTTATCTTGCTGTTTTGGCGATGGTTATCTTCTATGTAATATTTTTCATGTATCTCAGTTGGAAGTCCAAAAGGCTTGCTCTCGATATTGCAACACCGATTGAAGCGTTAACAGATGCCACCAATAAACTAGGCAAACACTGGGATATGGAAAACCTTGTTGATTCGCAAGTTGATGAAATTCAAAAACTGAACCAAAACTTTCATAGCCTGTTTACAGAGCTAAAATCACGAACAGAAGAGTTGGTTAAATCGACTATTAATATTCGTATTCAGGTTAAGGAAAAAGAGTTACTGGCGAAACTTGCTCAAACGGATTCGCTTACAGGTATCCCTAACCGCCTGATGTTGGATAAAGTTTTACTAGAAAGCCATAGAAAAGCCAAGAAGAACCAGCATGCATATGGTGTTCTGTTGCTTGATATTGATTACTTTAAGCGAGTGAATGATAACTATGGTCATCAAATCGGTGACGAAGTGCTAAGAGAATTTTCCACCCTACTCAGTGATCATGTTCGGGATCCCGACATCGTTGGTCGATGGGGCGGTGAAGAGTTTTTGATTATATGCAAAGGTGCTGACAATGATATTTTGTTGGATTTAGCTGAAAGGCTGCGTAAATCAATCGAAAATCATGTCTTTCCTAAGTGTACCTCGCTTACAACCAGTATTGGTATAGCGTCTTATGAGGATGGCGATGACATTCACAATCTACTCTCGCGAGCAGACAAGGCACTCTATAGAGCAAAAAGTGAAGGCCGTAATAAAATTGTAAGCTGATATTCAGGGATTTGCCCTGACCTGAGTCTGGTTGGCGACGATATTCAATGTTTACTTTAAGTTTTAGTTATAATTGCATAACCATGCACTAGAACGATTCATGAAGTAGGCTCTATTTTACTCAGAATTGGGACAAACCTTTCACGCCCCCGTTAGCGTAGCATTAGCTAAAAAACGTAGAGAATGTGGTGACGAAATTGATCGGTCAAAAATCTAGTCAGCAAATTGTGACACGAAAATAGAAATCGAAACCCATCTAAGCAATTTTTTCTATTTCTATAATCCTTCGGGTAGATGTACAAAACGTTATTGATACATGTTGCCGAAAGTCAAAAGCGTTTGGTAATTCAATTCCATGAATTTTCAACTTTCCAACGACCTATTTTTTAGTTAGCACCGTTAAATCTAAGACAATCAGGCTCATAAATTCACCAGTCATTATTAAGCTATAGGAAAACTATCAATATGTTACTAAATTCAAAAAACAATATTACGTTGAATGATATTTCCTTAGTTTCCGTATTAAGACTTCTAAAAGTAAGATTTGACTGTATATGCGCAAAGGCTACCTTATTAATTTTCGATATATCTAGACCTTTTCTTCAGATATAAAAAAACCCGCCGATAAGCGAGGTTTAGAGATTTGTGATAACTCAGTGATAGGGAAGTCTCCTATCTTTAGGAATTATCTCGCCGTTTTAGGATTGGTTAAATTAGCCTAAGATTACAATTCTATTTTTGGTCTAAATTTAATTTTCTACCTAAGTACTTCACATCTACATCAACATGTCCTTTTATCACCGACTCGAACTGCTTACTAAGTTCAAGTGCATGAGACTCATCATTTGCAAGTACTGAAATAAGATACACAGGTTTGGGATTACCACTGCCATCATCTTGAGTATGAATATATGAAGACGTCACTAGTCCAGCCTGAGTGAGAGCTACAACTCGTTGTAAATCAATACCAAGTATCCTGTTTAACTCTGTTACATCCATACTTTTATTCCAATAAAAAGAGAGAGCATAGTTTCCATACGTTGGGGTATTATCAAGCCATTTCGAGCCTAGAGGAACAATACTAGTGATTTTTACAATTTTCTTTTGATAGAGCGGTAAAGTGGCTATTTTTTCTCTTACTTTCGCTTCATTTTTTGCCTCAATAACGAAATTAATAAAAGATATACCTCTATCGCCAATCATCTTTTCCTTAATGTATACTTCTTTTATTTCACCACTTTTAATCATATCAACGAAAGATGTATCTTGGGACGACATACTTGCCATTGCATCGTGCCGATTTTTTGTATCCCATTCTAGATTGACACCAAAATCGGTAGCGTAAGAGGAGAAGATAATCAATGATATGGCAGTGATTGTGATTGATTTAATAAGCATTATAATTCTCATGATTTTACTCACTATAAAGTTGATTCGAAAGAGTTGTTACCACTATGGTATAAATATTCTTTCAACTCGATGATAAGGCGAACCATAACTGCTTTCTACTTATTGCTTGGCGATCCCCCCTGATTTGCGCAAAACGGATCTTTCTATTCCAATCCAAAATTAGCATTCGTCTGAGAGACACCTCCTGCTTAAGCTTCATTTCGGCATTTATGGCTATCACCGCATCACTCTTGATTTAAGAGAGCTCAGTGAACATTTCAGTAAAAACCGTGTGCTTAGGATCATGAAAGACCACGGTATCGTCGCGTGCTGATGTGTTTGACTATATCGAAATGTTCTACAATCGAATAAGGAACTACTTCACCTAAGCGGTAATTTCAGCTAAAAACAAGTGGCATTGAATTGCTATTTAGATAGTTTTCATAATTTCAATAGATGGTTTGTTTATGCTTTAGTAGCTAAACTATTTAAAACCAATACAACAAGGAAAGTAGATATGATTCAGAAAGGCCAACCATTGCCAACAGCAACCCTTAGCGAGCTCGGCGATACAGGAATGTTAACCCACAACACCGATGAACTATTTGCAAACAAACGCGTTGTTCTATTCGCTGTGCCAGGAGCATTTACACCAACCTGTTCAGAGGCACATTTGCCTGGATATGTCGTCTTAGCTGATGAGATTAAAGCAACTGGTATAGATATTATTGCGTGCATCTCAGTTAACGATGCTTTCGTGATGCAGGCTTGGGGCGAGGCACAAAACGCTACTGAAATTATGATGCTGGCTGATGGTAACGCAAGCTTTACCAAATCTCTCGGACTAGATATGGATACCGCTACTTTCGGTGGTACTCGTTCACAAAGATATGCAATGGTGATAGAAAATGGCGTAGTGACACAGCTAAACGTCGAAGAACCAAAACAATTTGAAGCCAGTAAAGCCGAAACTATCTTAGCAACGTTGAAGTAGTCTAAAGACCATAATGGCTCAGGATAACCTATTCTGAACCATTATTCGGTGAGATACGCATAACGTGTAGTGGGCTTTATATGGGAAATCGCCAATCCACAATGAAATATGTGTAAACGAAAAAGCCTAAAAACTAACCTATACTTTTAATCTCGACCGCTGATAAATATAGGAAGTGATTATATGGAAACTCAACATTTTGAACCATCGGCACTCGCTTACAAGCGTGTGACTGGCCCCTATGGTGAAAATTATGAATTGCCTTGTGAACAGTTGTACCAATGGTCCGAAGAAAAAGGTGTGGCGGATAGCCAATGGATATTTGTCTACAGAGATGACCCTCAGGTAACGTCCCCACAAGATTGCAGAACGGATATATGTTTGTTAGTTCCAGATGACACTGAGTTTACCAATGTCGTGAGTAAAGCGTATTTTGATGGAGGGCGGTATGCAGTTATTCGGAAGGTTATTAATGATAAATCTGAGTATCCACTGATGTGGCAGCAATTACTTAAAGAAGCGGGAGGGCAATTTGAGTGGGATGATGATCGAACTTGTGCCTGTTTTGAACTTTATCATAGCTACGATATGGAAACGCACATAGCGGATGTGAGTTTTTGTATTGCGGTTAAGTAAGTAGCGCACCAGAATGTTTGCTGTCTACCACGGAGGACATGCACCTTGAAATCTGGTCCGGGCACGTTAAGTGAGTTTACTTAGTTAAGCTCGACCATCGAGGTGGATACCTTGCCAACGTCGAGAGTTGAAATAACCTCTCATTACAACATGAGTAAGCCGTTTTCTCTAAAAAAAATGTGCTAACCTTACTGCAACTCACCACGAGATAACAACTACAATGAAAATTTTCAGCAACTTCGAAAGCGGCAACATTCACGTCGTTTCAGCCGATTCACCACAAAACATTCAACTGACTATTCCTGCAGATAACCAGACGGAAATTTCGCAATGGTTTCACTTCCGCCTAGAGAGCGAAGCACAACAGGCACATCACTTTACAATCAATGAACTGGCAACGTCTGCCTACCCAGAAGGTTGGACTGATTACGATGTGGTTGCTTCTTATGATCGTGTAGAGTGGTTCCGCATCCCTGCTAAGTTTGATGGCAACACACTGACGTATGAAATAATTCCAGAGCATGATTCAATGTACTTTTCTTACTTCGCACCATACTCATACGATCGTCATCAAGATCTTTTACACAGTGCGCAAACGCATCCAGCGTGCAAGTTAGAAACACTAGGCCACACATTAGACAATAACGACATCAGCTTACTAACGGTCGGAGAACCAAGTCCTAAAAAGAAAACATTTGGATAATTGGACGTCAGCATCCTGGTGAAACAATGGCAGAATGGTTTATCGAAGGCATCTTGCAACGCTTACTTGACGAAACAGATACCGTTGGCCGTTCACTAATCGACAAAGTGGTTATTCATGTCGTTCCTAACATGAATCCAGACGGCAGCATTCGCGGTCACCTTCGCACCAATGCCATTGGTGTGAACCTAAACCGAGAATGGCAAACTCCATCGGTGGAACGCAGCCCTGAAGTGTACCTTGTTCGAAAGCGCATGCTAGAAACGGGTGTCGATATGTTCTTAGATATCCATGGTGACGAAGCTATCCCCTATAACTTTGCTGCAGGTAGTGAAGGCATCCCTTCTTACGATAGCCGCATCGCTCACTTGGAGAACCACTTCAAACAAGCACTACTAACGATTACGCCTGAATTCCAAGATGCAATAGGTTACGACAAAGATGAACCAGGTAAAGCGAACCTAACCGTCGGCTCGAACTGGGTTGGAGAGCAGTTTAATTGCTTGTCTTACACGATCGAGATGCCGTTTAAAGATCACATCAACCATGTCGATGAACTTTACGGCTGGTCTCCAGATCGCAGTGCTGCATTCGGCCATGATATGTTAGCAGCCGTTTGGGCGACGGTTGGTGAATTGTAAGCTATTTAGTTTAATATCAATGAAGGACTAACGAGCTGGTCCTTCATTTGAATGGCAGAACGGTTTAGTGCTTAGACGCTAACGTAATGGTTTAGATTAGGAAAAATAGGTACACCGTTATGCGTATATAGAGAATAATTCAATACGAAATAATGCTACTACAAATACTTCTCTATCGGCAATAGCTGTAAAAAACGTGATTTAGCTCGTTCCCATTGGCCTGTTTCTGGGTCGCTCTCCCAGGTTTCCGTACCGGAATACCAACGGAGATCTCCTTCAAGTAAATTCAGACGCCAGCTATTGTCCTCGTTCATCGCCTGCTCCATATCGTCCGCAAGATTTTCAGCAACACGTTGATTTTCAATCACGAGTATAGACTCCGTATTGAGGTAGGTTGAACGTAGATTGAAGTTAAAAGAACCGATGCCAACCACGCGCCTGTCAAAAACAATCGATTTGGCGTGTAGGCCATAAGCCGTTGTCGGTGCGCATTTAGACGAATCTCTCGTTGACTCGCCACACAGCTCCGTATCTGGTTTCATCTCGAATAACTGTATACCATTGTCAAGCATGTCCTCGCGTCGACCCGCGTAACCAGAGTGATTCGTGATGAGGTCATTCGAGATCATTGAATTGGTCAATGCTTTTATCTGAACACCGCTGCTGGTCAATACCTTCAATCCTTCTAGTTGGCGGTCATCAAATATTAGATAGGCAGATTCCAATAAGATTTCTTGGTCAGATTGGCGAGCTAATTCCGCCATTAATCTGGCTGTCGCTTTCGGTTCGCTGGTGTTATCTTTGTCGATTGGTACTGGTCGGTCAGAAACAAAACGAGCCTTAACCCAGATCATCTCCTCCATTAAATCCGTTAAGAATCGATTTGCTACCATTTTGCCTTCTGGCAGAGCAGGATAGTGCTTGTAATCTGGCGCAGCAACTTCATCTAACTTCGGCCGATCCGATGAGACTTTACCACCCAATAAGTTGACAGGGTAAGACCAGCGACTGTCCCAGTAATCTCCAAAACTCGCTTGGATATCCGTTACCACGGACCCCATCACCAGCACATCACGGTCACGAAAATTAATTTCATCAGAAAGATCAAAATATTCATCGCCGATATTACGCCCTCCAACAACGGACAGAACACCATCGACGGTAAAAGACTTATTGTGCATACGGCGGTTTAGGCGGGAAAAATCACTCAATACATTTAACCACTTTACTAACCCACGGCGACTGGGAATAGGATTAAATATGCGGATCTCAATTTGAGGATGAGAATCCAGAGCGGTGAGCAGATCCTCTCGTTCATTAAGATTGATATCATCAAGCATGACACGAACTTTGACACCACGATCTGCAGCTGCTATCAGGCGATTTGCCAGGTAGTGCCCAGAAGCGTCTGAATTCCATATGTAATACTGGATATCGATGCTGTGTTCAGCGGTTTCAATTAATGCTAACCGCTGAGCCAATGCATCCCAGCCCGTATCCTGCAACAAAATCGCACTCATCCCTTGAGCCGGCGGTTCAAGCCGATAAGTGTCACTCAAATCAGACAATGTAGTCGTCGGCCGAGCAGCAACTGGCTCTATCGAATGCTTAACCTCCTCTGGCAGTGATGCACACCCAGTGAAAAGAACGACTAAGAGCATGGTGACACTAATGCGTTGAAGCACAGGCATTGATTACACTTCCTTTTTAATTGTGAATATCTAGTTCTGGTTCTATCAGTTCATTATTTCAGGTAAAGCCTAAAATTTATAGCGACTTATCTATGCGTTATAGTATACCAAACTGACGCCCTCCCTACGCTACTGAGTAATTAAATTGGAATAGAATGAAGCACTAGTTCAATATCTACAGGTATAAGCGTGCTTTTTTTACTAACGGTTTAGTGACATCTTTATCTGTCCAGTACTTACCATGGCTCCATGGGTTCCAACTCGAAAAGACACCGCCTGCATTAATACAATGGTCCGTAACCAACTCGCTATACGAATCACTTAGCGGGGATAAAGGCCAACCTAAAACGTCATCTTTATCAAAGTAGTTGTGCCAACTAAATTCATCCGACGGCTTTTCGATGGCTTCTATCGGATCTAATCCTCCAACAAACATAGGAATATTACAGCCCGTCGTGATCAAGTGAATACAGCTTTTTAATCGCCTAAACTCTTTTTTATTGTCATTTCCTGTCGGCTCAAAGCCGTTGAAGATACCTGTATTATTTTTAGCATCCCAAATATAGTTGGAGATAACCTGACAC
>LLEJ01000121.1_pt1 | contig 11761 bp, 8 predicted proteins | sample 595831 | NCBI WGS metagenome assembly LLEJ01 (sample SAMN02919310, study PRJNA255460) | bioreactor metagenome | biome: chemostat; feature: culture 2011_10.1; material: sediment; isolation source: day101 10degC chemostat 2011 inoculated with Wadden Sea sediment taken from... | place: Germany: Bremen ... | reverse complement strand
GTTGAGGTATGCTGAACGGCCTGCTTTTGCTTCTAACATTTGCGCAGTGCTATCTGCACCTACTTTTGCAGCTTCAACTGCAGAAGAAATGTTTTTATCTCTTAACGCTAATAATGCGGGTTCTAATGCATCAATCATGGTGCGGTCGCCAACTTTTGCGCCACCAAAGAACTTCATTTGCTCTAGACCACTAAGCAATGCTTCTGGTAAATCTTGATGTTTACCAAAATGAGTGCCGGCTGCGGTGAAGAAGATGGAAAGTAAGATACCGCTTGAACCACCCATAGACATTGCAAGGTGCTCACCAACGAGTTCAAGCAGTTTTTGAACATCGGCTAAAGGTAAGTTCTTATTGTTTAGTTCTTGCTGTACTTTTAATGCACCAGACGAGAAAGTCGATCCTGTATCGCCGTCACCTACAAGGGCATCAAGACGGTTTAATTCCGACTTCAGTTCAATGATGGTGTCGCAGATTTGTCCAACAATGGATTCAACACCAGCGGATTGAGAAGGGGTAAACTCAACACTGTTTGATACTTTTTCTATGGTAATAGGTGCGCATTCATTAACGGTCATTCCGTGGGACCAAGATTCTACCGACACTGGCGCCAATAATGCTTTCTCTATGTCATCGGTTAGGACGACGCAAGAAAGTGAAAAACCTTTCATATCGATTGCAGTAACGAAAGGTTTTGGCCCAAACAGATACTGCATGCTTTTGCCCAAAGATGATTCCACTACATCTTTCGTCAGCAAGCTCATTTCTAAAGGAGAGGTTCCGCCTAAGTTATTTAACAGCAGTGCGTGTTTTTGATTATTGGTTTTTTCCAATAGTTTTTCAGCTAATACTTCAACAACCGTATTGCAGTGGTCTATATCTATGATAGCAATGCCAGGTTCACCATGAATGCCTAACCCCAGTTCCGCCTTGTGTGGAGGAACGCGATCTTCACTCTCTTCGCCCGGGACATGACAGCTAGTAATGGCGACACCAATACTGCTGACGTTTTCATTACAACTTTCTGCATGACGTCGAACGTCTTCTAAACTGGCATCTTGTTGTGCGTAATATCCAGCAACTTTATGAACAAATACTGTACCTGCAATGCCTCTAGGCTGTTTGCTGTCTTTTATTGAGATGTCATCGTTGACGATGACCATTTCCACTTTGTAGCCTAATTTTTTCGCTTTCTCTGCCGCTAAACCGAAATTTAATCTGTCCCCTGTGTAGTTTTTAACTATCAGTAAACAACCTGCTTCTCCGGTGACATAAAGAATAGCGTTCAATACTGCCTCAACACTTGGAGAGGCAAAAACGTCACCGCATACCGCAGCCGTTAGCATACCTTCCCCAACAAAACCTGCGTGGGCTGGTTCATGCCCTGCGCCACCGCCGGATATCAGCGCAACCTTGCTCTTATCCCAGTCTTTTCTGATGACAACACGAATATGCTCGTCTATATTTAATCGAGTTAAATTATCATGTTGGTTACTATAAATAAGGCCGTCGATTGCATCACTAACTAGCGTTTTACGCTCATTAAAAAATAATTTTGACATTGAAAATTCCTTGTATTTATATGTGAAATCTAAATTTTTCAGTATTCCTAGATTTGAGTTCCCAGCTTCATACTACTGGACGCTGCACAAGAACTTCATGATGTGAGGCAATGAGAAGCGACTCCTATGCAACAACAAACCATAGCGTACAGACGATTAGGTTTTGCTGATTTTTGATAAACATGCCAATTTCATGCCAAATGATAGTGTTATTATAACCAATTGATAATTAATGATAAAAACTAAAAATAGTAACTGGTGTTGTCGGTTTGTTCATTGTGCTGTGAGCATTTTGTTAATGCGGTGAACAATTTGTTAGTCAGGGTGGAAGGAAAGAAGTGAAAAATTAACAATACGAGGCAGCTTGTAGCGATATGATGGCAAATGCCTAATATTGGAATACCATAATTGCAATTACCGCAAATATGAGCCAATTTTAATAGTATAATTTTAATTATTACGGTGAATCACTTGATATATAGATTGGCTTTTTTGAGTTTTTATCTGTTAAGCATGTCGGTTTCGGCTAAAGAGGCGCTTGTTTTTTATGTGGTCAATTACCCGCCTTATATGATCATCAATGATAAAAATGAAATATCAGGTATGGATGTCGATGTTGTTTCTGCTGCTTTTAAAGAAAGCGGGCAGCCTGTTATTTTTGAGGGACTTCCGTGGAAGCGTGTTATGAAATTAATGCAAGCAGGGGAAATAGCTGGGGGACTTTCTTGCAGTAAGCGCAAGGGAAGGGAAACCTATATGTTATTTAGCGAGTATATAAGTGAAACTCGACAAGCTGCCATCACGCTAAAAAGTATGGATACAAGTCAGATCAAATACCTCGACAATTTTAAGAATTACAGTGTGACGACGGTCTCTAGCTGGGGGACTGCGAATCAATTGCGTATGAGTCAGATTGACTATATAAACTCTAACGATATTCGTTCTGGGTTAGTCAATGTGTTACATCGCGGCGTCGACATTTTATACGGACCTGAAATTCTTGCGATGCACGACGCAAAAAACATGGGAGAATTAGATAATATTAAAGCGACGTATCTGGAGGATGTCACTTCGAATAAGCTTCATTTGTGTATTAGCAAGGGCTATCCACATAGTGAAGACATTTTAGATGAATTTAATCGTGGTTTAAAAATCATTAAGAAAAATGGCACGTATAAAGATATTCAAGCGAAGTACTTCTAACTGGGATTTTAAGGAACAACAAGAATTTGAAACTAAGTATTTCCGTCAGACAAGCTATATACGTTCTCGTTGCATCTCTATGCTGTGGAGCGTTATCTTCTGCCGCGCAAATTTACCTTGGTTTACAACAAGATAGAGTTATACAAACAGAAACGATCGCTCGTTCAGTTGATTTACATAGAGATACGCTTGGTCGCGCTGCTTACATACTAGATGAAACACAAGCCAACGAAATATTGACCTCGCTAATACGACAGCCTCTAATAAAGCGTGCTTTGCTTTTAGATGATTTCAAAGATGTGTTAGGCGAACAGACACGCGAGGATACCTATCCAATGACGACATCTCTTCGTTTCGTGTCTGAATTGGTCAACATTCCTTCCGAGCAAATTTATAAAATAAGGGTCGGTTCAAATGAGGCGAGACACGCAATATTAACGATTGTCATTGATGAATCGGTCTTAGCCAATGACCTGATAAAGAAACTGATGGTTAACTTTGGAGTTTCTCTGCTATTTACTGTTCTATTGACGGCCATTCTTGTCGCACTTAGCTACACATATATTTCCAAGCCAGTCATTCGTATAGCCCATTGGGTTAATAATTTAAATAAAGCTCAAAGCATCTCTTCTCTTCCATATACCAGAGATGACGAGTTGGGGATATTAGTTGATCAGTTTAGTAAAGAGTGGCAAGAAAATCAGTCAACCTCTTTAAAACTTAATGAGATGTTAGATAACGTAAAAAAAAGTGAACGTTTTTCACGAATGTTGATGGAAAATTCTAGTGATGCAATGTTCTTGTGCCATCACGGCTCAACTATTCATTTGGTCAATAATTTAGCTGAAAAATTAACAGGTCAAACCTCATCTGAATTGATCGGTAATAGCTTGGCCGATTTTAGTCGAACCTATTCAGACTGTGAGTTGGAAACCATATTCAAAAAAGTGATCGCCAAAGAAGTTCACGGGTATGAAGATACTTTAGTGTCTAACGTTCTCCAAGAGCAGAAAAGCGTGTATTTAGAGTGCAGAGCTACTGCTATAGTCATCGATGGTGAAGCATTCGTCATGGTGAATGCTCGAGACATCACAGAGAAAAAGTTAGCACAAGAAAAAATTCATGAACTTGCTTATTATGACTCGTTGACGCAGCTTGCCAATAGAAGGCTCTTTACTGAGCAGATGGCGAGTAAAATAGAACGGCATAAAGATGATAATAGATATGGTGCCTTGCTCTATTTCGATTTGGATCAGTTTAAGAAAATTAACGATTCTCTCGGTCATTCGGTTGGTGATAGCGTATTAATTGAAGTTGCATCGCGTATCCGGGAAATTTTTGGAACCCAAGCGCTATGTGGCAGGATTGGCGGTGACGAGTTTGTTATTGGCCTGATGGATCTTGCTGATAACGCCGAATATGCCGCTGAGCAAGCGTTACAGATGTCCAACAGTCTGTTGTCACGTATTTCCGACCCATTGCAGTTCGAAGACATAACGCTGCATACAACGGGTAGTATTGGTGTTGCTTTCTTTCCAGACGAAGCCATAGATGCTCACGAACTTCTTCGGCGCGCAGATACGGCCATGTATAAAGCAAAATCATTGGGTCGAAATGGCGTACAGTTCTTCAAAAGAGAGATGCAGTATGCCGCACAACATCTATTAGCCCTGGAAGAAGGTATCTACGAAGCCATTAATAGAAATCAGTTTGAGATATGGATTCAGCCACAGGTTAATACGAATGATGTTATTTTCGGAGCAGAGGTCCTCGTTCGATGGAATCATCCTCAACGTGGCTTATTGACACCACAAGCATTCATTCCTCATGCGGAAGAAACTGGACTGATTATTGATATTGATAAATGGGTCCTAGAAGAGAGTATCAAGCAATTAAAGAAATGGAGGGATGACGGTGTAATAGGACATCTTGAAAAGTTGGCTATCAACGTAAGTCCTACCTTTTTCCTCCAAGTTGATTTTGTAATCTATGTGATTAACCTGCTTGAACGGTATCAAGTGCCAGGTGATCTCGTTGTTCTAGAGATAACAGAAAATTTACTGCTGAATAATTTTGAATTGGCTAAAAACAAAATGCTGCTGTTAAAAAACAAAGGTCTTTCTTTCTCTATCGATGATTTTGGTACCGGTTATTCGTCGTTAAAATACCTAAAAGAACTCCCACTCGATGAACTTAAGATAGATCGATCTTTTGTTTCTGGTTTAACCGACGGTTCTGATACAACGTCTATTGTCGAAGTGGTAATAACGATGGCGAAGAACCTGCAGTTGGGTGTTATTGCTGAGGGTGTGGAGACTCAAGAACAGCTAGATTTGTTGACCAAGCTAGGCTGCAAGGCGTTTCAGGGCTATCTACTTGGGTATCCACAAGCTTGTCATGAATTCACAAAGAAGTTGAGTAATGAGCAGGTAGCTGAGACCTGAACAAGGTTACTCACAAAGCGTCAACGTTAAGCCCACATCAGATTATTTTATCTAGATGTAATTCGATGATACATCCTGATTACTGGTTTTCATTTGGCCCTAAATAAGCCGACCAGTTCTGCGTCATGGCATCGAAATTATAGAGACAGTATTCCTTGCGATCTTTTAGGTAATCTTGTTCTACTTCATCCAACAAATAATTATATTTATCTGGGTTACTTCCATACACTAAACATAAGGTTGAAAAGTAGCGCTGTAAGTCAAAGCTATGTTCATCGATATACTCACCAAACTCATAGTAGTCAGGTCTGTCATCAGATTCAAAGGCAAACATATCGGCAGCACCGATGGCTATATCGTCGCCTGAATCGACGTAATTTAATAGTATGATTGATGCAAAGTTATCAACGGCATCTTCTTCTTTGCCCAGCACAGGAATACGGTTATCTGCGATAAAGGCATGGCCAGCTTCATGCAAAAGTGTATGTAACAATGTGTCTAGAGCGCCATCTTTGGCCGATTTTCCGAACTTCTTTTCGTAATCATTCTTTTCGAAGTAGTGGCGTGATTCAATATAGAAGTGATAGGGAATAAATACGGTGTGCTTTTCTGGGTCGTAAAGTGGTCCTTCGCTACCACCAAACTGAATGAATAATGTGTTGTTGAAAGGAAACCATTTGTTGGATAAATCGACAATAGTATCACTTACCCTACTCACCTTTATGTCTTGCATTGCTTGCTCTTGCGCAACGGACTGTGGTGTCGAAAACGCTACATGTACGTTTTCATTAGCGTAAGCGGCAGAAATGCAGAAAAGGTAAGAATTACAGCGGTGATGAGTTTCATAACAATCCAATGGTCATAACATGGTCGCCTATGAGTTTAGCAAACGAACTCCAGCTTTGGCTAATCGTGGCGCGAAATGGTAAGTACATCCCATATAATAATAATAGAATTAGACATAGGGTTAATTTGTAGTGACGACCTAACGTCACGTAATTATTGAATAAGTTCAATGTTCATTAAAGAGGTTGTCATGTTAAAATTCGCCATAGCATTCACACTGTTTGCAATTACCTTCGGCAATGTTGTCCAAGCGGCATCTTAGTCGTCTTCGTTTAATCGATATGAAGTGTCTCCAAATATTGGAGAACACTTCATGATTCTAGCTTAGTGTTAATATGTTAATGACTCTTCGAAACTAACTGCCCAACTGGTGTGCTGTTAGCATAGCAGCCAACACAAGCGCTGGTGTTACTTCAAATGGCATGTTATGGATAGTTTCACCTTCTGCACATGAAGCCTCAGCAACTTCCATCAGCTTATCGCGATTTATTTCAGTTACTCCCATATCTTTTAGATTTGTTGGAAGGCCGACAGATTTACAGAAATTCAATACTTCAGTTATCTCAGACATTGCTGCATTTTCTAAAATTAATTGAGTCAGTGTACCAAAGGCTACTTTTTCACCGTGATACAAGTGATGGCACTCTTCTAGTTTAGTTAAACCATTGTGGATCGCGTGCGCTGCTGCAAGTCCTGAACTTTCAAAACCAATACCTGAAAGGTAAGTATTGGCTTCGATGATGTTTTCTACAGCGATATTAGATAGATTTTGGTCACAGGCAATTTTTGCTTTAAGGCCATCTTCGATCAATGTGTCATAGCAAAGTTTAGCCAGTACTTGAGCAGCACGTGTTGGTGCCCCCCCTGCCATTGTCGATTTTCCTGAGATACCGTTTGCGCGTGCTTCAAAATAAGTAGACAGAGCATCACCCATACCAGAAACAAGCAAACGAGTAGGTGCCGCTGCGATAATTTGAGTATCCATAATAACCATATTAGGGTTAGTTGGAATCATCAAATATTCTGAGAATTCACCTGCAGGTGTATAGATAACGGCGAGCGCACTTGTCGGTGCGTCCGTTGAAGCTATGGTCGGAACAACAATGACTGGATTTTAGAATAGAAAGCGACGGCCTTAGCGGTATCAAGTGTTTTACCACCACCAATACCAACAATCGCCTCAGCACCCATTTTTTCAGCAACCGTCATTAGACGCTCAATTTCGGGACGACTGCATTCGCCGACGAATTCAAACATTTGTAATTCGACACCTGAGCTTGTGCAACTTTTTGACACTGTATCGCCAACGAGATTGGTGACAAAACTGTCAGCTATAGCCAGAACGTTAGTGCCTAGCGGTTTAACATAGTCACCAATGCTATTTAATACATTGGCACCTTGAACATACTTACTTGGTGAAATAATGATTTTATCCATAGTTATTCTCTCTTGTGCGTTCTTGGTTTGAACCATTCAGAAAAGCTAAGATTTTATCTGCTTAACTTTCTATATCTTGTGATAACTACAATAAAGCGGGGTAGATAAAAGGTAACGAAGAGATGCTGAGTCAGTGCTACATTCATGAAGAACGGCACAAAGTGTCTTTAACTAAGCTATTGGGAGATTGATATTATGACCAAAGTCACATTCTCTTAGTGAGTAGTAATTCTTGTTCCAAGATGAAAAGAAACATCTTCGCTTGTGTTTCAATTTGAAACGAAAAGTTACCGTGTTGCGCCATTTTAAAATACACACATACTAACCCTAGAATTATTGGATTAACGGACTCGAATAGTCGCAATCAACCTGAATAAAAAATGGTATATCGATGAAAAAACTTATCAATAAAGTGGAAGATGTAGTAACAGAACAACTGGAAGGGTTAATTGCTGCTCATCCAGAGTTAAAAGTGTCATATGACCCTCGATATGTATGGCGTGAGGATAATCAGGGAAAAGTTGCGCTTCTTTCCGGTGGTGGTAATGGCCATGAACCAATGCACGCGGGATTTATTGGAAAGGGTATGTTAACGGCTGCCTGTCCCGGCGAAGTATTTACCTCTCCAACACCGGACCAAATGTATGACTGTGGAAAGAAAGTTGATAGTGGAAATGGCGTATTATTTTTAGTAAAAAACTATACAGGCGATGTATTAAATTTTGAAACCGCTGTTGAGCTGCTGCATGCGGATAATGTTGCTGTAGGTTCTGTCATCATTGATGATGATGTGGCAGTAAAAGCAGCTTATACACGGCGGGCAGACGTGGTGTTGGAGCCACTGTTCTGATGAAAAAATGGTCGGTGCGGCAGAGAGAAAGGCTACAGCCTTGATGAATGTGAAAAATTAGCGGTGCGAATCAATATAACGCACGATCTTTTGGTGTTGCTCTTTCAGCATGTGTTGTGCCAGCCGCCGGTAAACCATCCTTTGTCTTAGATGATAATGAAGTTGAGTTTGGAGTAGGTATTCATGGTGAGCCAGGAATTGAACGTCGTGAATACACAGATCTAGACAGTTTGACTCAGCAAATGTTTGCCGAACTCATCGATTGTCCACCTTATACCAGAACACTCAATCGTTGGGACCGAGTACGTGGTGAATGGGTTGGTGAAGAGACGACGACGGATGAATTCAAACCAGGTTGCGATTTGATTGTGATGGTAAATGGATTAGGTGGAACACCAAGCTCTGAGCTATTTGGTGCGTATCGCAAGGTTCATGAACATTGCGAAGCAGCGGGCTATAAAATTGCACATAATCTAATAGGTGATTATTGCACTTCTCTTAATATGGAAGGTTTTTCTATTACGTTGATACAAGCAGACAGTGAGATGCTTGAATTATGGAGCGAACCTGTGAACACACCTGCTCTGCGCTGGGGTTGTTAAGGAAATTAATATGACGATTGAAAAAAAACAAATTTTAATATGGCTAAGCCAATGTTCGGAACTTTTTATTCGAGAACGAGACTATCTAACTCAGTTAGATGCGGATATTGGAGATGCCGATCATGGCCTTAATATGAACAGAGGTTTTGTGCGAGTCGCAGAAAAAGTACCCACAATGGAGAAGCAAAGTATTGGGACGATCCTGAAAACGACCGGAATGACACTTATGTCGAGTGTTGGTGGGGCAAGTGGTCCGCTATACGGTACCTTTTTTATCAGAGCGGCGGCCGTAGTTGATGCTAAAGACTCCCTAAATAGTGAAGACTTAGCGGCAATGTTAAGGGCGGGTGTAGAGGGTGTTGTTTCTCGAGGTAAAGCAGTAAAAGGTGACAAAACGATGTGCGATGTTTGGTTGCCAGTGGCTGAATCCTGTGAGAATGGATTGGTGCTTGAACAGAGTGTTGAGTTGATACTCGAGAACGCGGTTAAAGCGGCAGAAGAAGGGGTCCACAGTACAATCGCAATGCAAGCGAGAAAAGGACGTGCAAGTTATCTCGGTGAAAGAAGTATTGGACATCAAGACCCAGGAGCGACCTCAAGTATGATGATGCTTAAAGAGCTACAACGCGTCGTATTAGGGGGTAAATAAAATGGTTGGGATAGTTATTGTATCTCACAGCCGACTTTTAGCAGAAGGTGTCGCGGAATTAGCGACGCAGATGACGCAAGGTAAAGCGATGATTGCTGTTGCTGGTGGCATAGACGACCTAGATAATCCAATAGGGACTGATGGTGTCAAAGTAATGGAGGCCATCGAGAAAGTGTTTGATGATACCGGTGTACTTGTCCTTATGGACATGGGTAGTGCGTTGCTTAGCACCGAAATGGCACTCGAGCTTTTACCTGACGAAATTTCTGAAAAAGTTCGCCTCTGCTCAGCCCCTATTGTTGAAGGTACGATGGCGGCATCAGTAGCTGCAATGACTGGCCAATCTATTGATGTAGTCATTCAAGAAGCGAATAGCGCATTGGTGGCAAAACGCACGCACCTAGGCGATGACGTCGTTCAAGAAATTGAGACCTCAATCGAACCAACGAGTCAGGCGATAGAGAGCGATCATTGGACTGTACAAAACCCTCACGGAATACATGCAAGACCGTCTGCGTCTATTGTTTCAGAGTTGGCCCCTTTTAATGCTGAATTATGGCTTGAAAAAGGCCGCAAGCGTGTTAATGCCAAAAGTTTGAATGCTATTGCCTCTTTGAGCGTACTTGCTGGTGAAACTATTCGCCTGATTGCTCAAGGAGAGGAGTCGCAGCAAGCAATAGAGGCATTTATGTCGCTTGCAACAAGACACTTCAATGAAGATATTTCAGAGAACCCTTCGGTTGTATTAGAGCAAGAAAACCCAGAATTACAATCTATTGATGGTGCCCTCTCAGGAATCTCAGTGTGTGGCGGCATCGCGACAGGGCCCGTCACATTTTTTACAAGCTCGATGCCAACGGTACCAGTTAGAACCTTTGACACTTATGAAGTTGAAGAAAAGTCCTTTTTTGAGGCGATAGAACAGGTAACCCAACAAATTCAAGATCAAGGAAAAAGCACCTCAAATAAGGCAACTAGTGCCCATTCCGGGATTTTTGAAGCTCACGTAATGCTTCTAACCGACCCGGAGTTGGAGAAAACAGTGATGGAACAAATCGGACGTTCTATTATTGTTGAGCAAGCTTGGCTGAATGCAATTACCGACCTTGCCAACATCTATGCTCAGTCTGAAAGCCAATATCTTAAAGAACGTGAAGCTGACGTGTGGGATGTGGGGCGTCAGCTAATGATGGTATTATGTGATGAGCAATCTTGTGAATTCATTATGGATAAGCCTTCAATCATCATCGCAGACGAACTATCACCATCGGACACCGCGAATCTTGATCCAGAAAAAGTCTTGGGTATCTGTTTAAGCGGCGGAGGAAAAACCACCCATAGCGCGATTTTGGCGCGTGCGATGGGGATTCCAGCTCTGGTTAAAGTTCAAGACTTAAATACTATAGTTGAGAATCAAATCGTCACCATTGATGGATTTGGGGGGCTACTTTGGCTAAATCCAGACCAAGTAACTCAGAAAAAATTGGAAGAAAGACGGATAGATTGGCAAGCACAAGCAAAGCGCCAGTTAGAGCAATCTAATGCGGCGGCAATTACTCTGGATGGAACCAAAATTGATGTTTTTGCCAATATAGGTGGACTGGAAGATATTGACGCTGCGTTAAAATCTGGCGCGGAAGGCGTAGGTTTACTGCGGACAGAATTTCTTTTTCAAGACTGTGCGGTTTTACCTACAGAGGAAGAGCAATATCGAACCTATGTTGATATTGCTAAAGCCTTGAATGAACGTCCATTAACCATCAGAAGCTTGGACGTTGGTGGTGACAAACCAATGGCAGCCTATCCTGTTCCAGAAGAAGAGAATCCATTCCTTGGGCTTCGAGGTGTGAGGCTATGTTTAGCCGACCATCAGTTGTTCAAAGTACAACTTCGAGCGGTACTTAGAGCGGCGAGTGAATATGCCAATATTCAATTGATGATCCCTATGATTGCTAATGTTGACGAGCTTAAAAAAGTAAAAAATCTTGTAAAAGAATGCAGGGAGGAATTAGACCTACCACAAAACGAATACCCGATGAAACTTGGGATTATGATTGAAGTGCCGTCAGCTGTTTTTAGCGCAGATTCGTTAGCTAAAGAAGCAGATTTCTTTTCTATTGGTACCAATGATCTAACTCAATATGTTATGGCAGCCGATCGGGGGAATCCT
>LLEJ01000120.1_pt1 | contig 11781 bp, 9 predicted proteins | sample 595831 | NCBI WGS metagenome assembly LLEJ01 (sample SAMN02919310, study PRJNA255460) | bioreactor metagenome | biome: chemostat; feature: culture 2011_10.1; material: sediment; isolation source: day101 10degC chemostat 2011 inoculated with Wadden Sea sediment taken from... | place: Germany: Bremen ... | reverse complement strand
GAAACTTTGTATGACTTCAATCATACCCGTCCATCCGAATCAGATAAACGGCAAGCGTTACTTTTTGAACTCTTTGCTGAGGTTGGAGACAACTGTTATATAGAACCACCTCTTCGCGCGAATTGGGCCAAGCATACTCATCTAGGTAACCATGTTTATGCCAATTTCAACCTCACCTTGGTGGATGATACCCATATATATATTGGCGATTATGTAATGATCGCTCCTAACGTGACGTTATCAACTGCGGGTCATCCAATTGAACCGGAAATGAGGAAAAAAGTAGCGCAGTTTAATATACCCATCCACATAGAGGAGAACGTATGGATTGGTGCAAATTCAGTTGTACTTCCGGGGGTAACGATAGGTAAAAATAGTGTTATTGGTGCGGGTAGCATTGTAACAAAAGACATTCCAGCTAATGTCGTTGCAGTGGGAAATCCATGCAAAGTAATGCGTGTAATATCGGAAAGAGACAAAGAGTTTTATTACAAACAAATGCGATTTGATAACCTATAGTCAAAAAATAGTCCCGAGATTAAGAGACCCGATTCCTACCTGATTGTTTAGAGATATACATTCTTTCATCGGCGATACGAATGAGGTCTTTTGGCATTGTGTTAGAAAAATCATCGGTAAAGCTAACACCGATGCTGAGTGTGTTTTTTATGTCACCATACTGGCTGTTGAGTATCGAACTTTCACACGATGAACGTATTTTTTCAGCGAGTTCATAGCTAGTTTCCTGCGATGACTCAGCTAAAAACATAATAAACTCTTCTCCTCCCCACCGTCCTACAACACCGTCGTCGCCTAGAATTACACAAAATTAAGGAGCCCCTTAACACTATAAAAATAATTCCATCCAATATCTCTGTTACCACCCATTTTGTACCCCATAAAGTATAATTACTTTTTATTCATACGTTTACCTACTCTGTTTTTATAAAAAAAAATCAGTTCACCAGCGTATTAACGTGATACATCTCACTAAAACAAACGCATGAGTAAGAAAAATCAAAAAAAGAGAATGACATCACAGTATAAGTCTGCGTATTTAATAACACTATGAGTTATTAAATACGCAGACAAAGGTGTACCCGTGACAAAATTATTATTGATCAGTAAATTGACTAAAGAAGCTATCCGCTCTCTGAAACAAAACTATGAGGTGTTATTAGCAGGGTCAGCACTCGGAGGTGAGGATGAACTCACTGAAGATGTGCTCAAAGAGCTAGTGTTGACGTTTCAACCTCAAATATTAATTGTGGATTCATCACCAACCACCAAAGATGTTCTAAGTGCATCTAATAAACTTGACTTAGTTATTTGCACTAGAGGTACGCCAAATAATATTGATGTAGATTATTGCCAAAAGAATCAAATTAAAGTTTGCAATACTCCTTCAAGAAACGCGAATTCAGTTGCTGAGTTTACCCTCGGATTGATTCTGAGTATTACCCGTTACATCCCACAATCAATGCAAGCGATTAAAGCCAAAAAAATAACTGTAGACAGCTCTGAACTAGACCCCAACACTAAAGATGTGACATGGCAACATACGAGCCTCCCATACGTGCCATATGAAAAGTTCAAAGGTTTTGAGTTGACTGGCTCAACATTGGGTTTAGTAGGTTTAGGAGCTATTGGCCTTTTGGTTGCACAAAAAGCTCTATACCTATCAATGAAAGTTAAAGTTTATGACCCTTATGTGGATAAAAAATCTTTCGATAATCTCGATATCGAGCTAGTCGAGTTTGAAGAACTAATAGCCAAATCAGACGTAATAAGTATTCATGCTAAAGAAACGGAGACTACAAAAAATATTATCAACGCTAATGTTTTTGAGGCAATGAAACCTACATCATTTTTTATTAATACTGCTAGAGCATCGTTAGTTAATTATGAAGACCTCATTTCTGCTTTAAAAACCGAATCAATCGCGGGTGCTGCGATTGATGTCTTTCCTACTGAACCACTAAATCATAATGACCCTTTACTTAATCTACCCAATCTAGTTTTAACTCCACATATTGGTGGTGCTAGCAATAACGTTGTAGACCACCATACAAGGATGGTGATGACATCTTTAAACCAGTATGAAAAAACCATTCCAATGAATTATTCATGTATCAAATAAATTAGGGATATATATATGAACATTAAGTCCAACTTTTGGGGGCTAACCCCAATACTTTTTTTCCTATTATTAATTATAGTCAGTGGTGCGGTAACTGGCGGTTTCTCGTCAATGCCTCTCTTGGTCGGTTTTATGCTTGCATCCGGTGTTGCATTAGCAATGAATCCCAAAGGAGAGAAATTAACTCTCTCTGAGAAGCTTGATATTTTTTGCAAAGAAGGTGGTGAAGGCACCATTATCTTAATGGTAATCGTTTTCTTATTAGCTGGAGCTTTCTATTCTATTGCAGGGAGCATCGGTGCTGTTGATTCAACAGTCAATCTAGGATTATCGTTAATTTCGGCTGACTATATTTTAGCTGGTCTTTTTCTAATCGCCTGTTTCATCTCGTTCTCCATCGGTACATCTATGGGTACGATTGTTGCACTTGCTCCGATAGCTATTACTATTTCTGACCAAACTGGTATATCAAGAGAATTAGCATTAGGCACACTTATCGGTGGTGGCCTATTTGGTGACAACTTGTCATTCATTTCAGATACGACAATCGCGGCGGTTCGTACGCAAGGCGTTGAAATGCGCGACAAGTTCAAACTAAACTTTATTATTGTAATACCAGCTATGATTCTAACATGCGTTATCGTCACGATGATGTCCATGAGCGAGGCTAATGCGACAATTGAAAGTGGTGAGTACAATCTTGTTCTACTGCTCCCCTACGTCACCGTTATAGCCGCTGCAATGCTTGGCATGAACGTAATTGCTGTTCTCTGTCTAGGTGTAGCTGTTGGTTGTGTTATTGGTGTGATTAATGGTTCATTCACTATTGTCGAGATGTTCGCCAAAATACAAGAGGGAATGGGATGGATGGAGAACCTAGCGATAATCGCTCTCATTGTAGGTGGAGTGGTAGGACTTATGAATCGTTATGGTGGTATTCAATGGTTACTTGATAACATCACAAAAAAATAACATCAAAACGTGGAGCGGAATACGGTATTGCAGCCTTGGTTAGTACTTTAGATGTAGCAACAACTAATAATACAATCGCCATCGTTGCTGCTGGCCCAATTGCTAAAAAATTATCCATACAATATGATCTAGATCCACGTCGTGTTGCATCAATACTTGATATTTTTGCCGCAGGCTTTCAAGGTCTAGTTCCTTACGGCGGTCAATATTTAGCAGTAGCTGGCCTAGCAGCAGTTTCACCAATCGCAATAGTTCCTTACGCATTCTATCCAATGTTAATTCTTGTCATGGGCATCATCTCTATTGCTTTTGGATTACCGAGCTTTCCTGAAAAGCAAAGACGAAATGCTGAAGAATCCAAAACAACAAGCTAAATAATTATTTATTGACCCTTCCTTATAGGTATGTATACATGGAAAAACAACTTTTTTTAGGTTTAGATCTTGGCACCACAAATATCAAAGCTCTTTTGGTCGATAGCGATGGTAAAGAGATTGCGAAATCTAATATTAAAAATCCAAGTACTGTGGTTAGCAATGGATATTCAGAATTATCGATGGAGGAGCTTTTTGATCGAAGCTGTACTGTCATTAAAAATGTTCTGTCAGGACAAAATCCAAATCATCTTGCTGCTATGTCCGTATCTGGCCAAGGGGAAGGATTGTGGGCCTTGGATGAGGCCGATAATCCTATCGGCCCCGCCATATTATGGAACGACAACAGAGCATCAAGAATAGCAACTGACTGGTTAGAAGACGAAGAGTTAAACAAAAGCTATCTAAATACTACAGGAAGCGCTCCATTCAGTGGAGCGACACCAGTAATACTTTCTTGGTTAAAACGTAATAACGAGCAAGCGTACAACAAGATTAAAACCTTATTTTGGTGCAAAGACTGGATTCGTTTTTGTTTGACAGGAGAGCGCGATACAGATCTAACAGATGCGTCAACCTCAATGTTAAATTTGGCAAAAAAATCTTGGGCGTATGATTTATTTAATACGTTAGATTTAAACGAGATAAGTACATCTTTACCACAACTAAAATTGAGCGATGATATATCTGGTCATGTGCTACCTAGTGTTTCTGAAAGGACAGGACTTCCAGAGGGTCTTCCTGTCGCGGTTGGCGCACTAGATATTGTCTCTACTGCTTTTGGCATGGGTGCGCACAAAGAGAATGACACTTGTGTCATCCTTGGAACCACTTGCTGCTGTGAATCACTATTATCAGAATTCACAACTCAGCCAATACAATTAGGCGGTATAGAGTGCTTTTCTCCATCGAGTCTATTTGTTCGCGTTAATGCAACAATGGCAGGAACACCAAATATTGATTGGGCATTTAAGAACTTACTTACGGAAGACGAGCAACAAAAAAGCTGCTTATTCGAATACATCGAATCCAATATCCAAAACTTAGGTCCTGTACCGCGAGGAGTTATTTACCATCCTTATATTTCAGGTGCTGGAGAAAGATCACCATTTATTAATCCAGGAGCTAAGGCTCAGTTCTTTGGGATTGATAGTGAGACTTCTCGCTGGGATCTAATTCGATCTATCTATGAAGGTGTCGCCTTTTCTATCCGTGATTGCATAGGCGAAGGAACTGGACGTATTTTTTTATCAGGAGGTGGTTCACAATCCGGTATATGGCCACAAATTATAGCTGACTGTACTGGGCGGAAAGTGTTGATTACCGACCAAAACGAAGCATGCTCTATTGGTTCCATCATGTATGCATATAAAGCCGTAAACTCAAATTCAAATCTAGAGGAGATTATAGCTAGGTTCAACGGTCAAAATAAAACTTATATTCCCAACATCAAAAACAATGGTGTCTATCAGGGTTATTTCACTATTTATCAAGACATAAGAAATAGCCTTAATACTATCTGGAAAAATCATAACGACATAAAAAGGAAAAGTAATGAAAGATTTCCACTATAGTAATACTACAAAAATTATTTTTGGAAGAAATTCACTTAGTGAATTATCAGCCTTATTAGGGCCTTATAACAACATTCTTTTAGTCTTCGATGAAATAGCTTGTAATATAAATAATTTAATTCCACAAATAAAGAAAAAATTACCAGAACATAACTTTATATGTATTAATTCAATAAAGTCTAATCCTGATTTAAATGACTGCGAAAAGGTTATCAATTTGGGTAAAAAGCAAAATATAGATTTTATTCTTGCCGTTGGCGGCGGTTCGGTTATTGATGCTTCAAAATTTATTTCTGCATCCCTACTTTCTGATGTAAAAGATTACTGGGAGCTAATGGAAGACAGCGATCTAATATCTAATGTTGTTCCTCTTGGTGTAATTTGCACCCTACCTGCAACTGGATCTGAAGCAAATTCCAATATGGTTATCACGAACCAAAAAACACACAGCAAGGTCGCAACTTCAAGTGAGTTGCTGTTTCCAAAGTTTGCAATAATGAATCCAGAATATACACTTTCTTTACCGAAAGAACAGACGGCTTTTGGAATAGTTGACGCATTTGTTCATGTATTAGAGCAATATTTAACTGTGGTCGATGATACTCCATTACAAGATAGACAATCAGAAGCGGTATTAAGTACTCTACTTGAATGTGGTCCAAAGTTATTAGAAGATCCTACTAACTATCAACTAAGAGCCACCATAATGTGGGCAGCACAATCTGCACATAATGGGGTGATTGCTTGTGGAGTAACTGAAGATTGGGCCACACATCGAATAGGCCACGTATTGACCGCATTTTACGGTATCCCACACGCACCAACACTAACTATAGTATTGCCTCATCTTTTACATTACACCCATAAAGATAAGCATGAGAAGCTACTTCAGCTCGGTAGACGTGTTTTTAATATCGTAGAAAATGATGAGCAAGATGCTGTTTCAAAAACGATTGCTAGCATCATGGAATTCACTCAATTAATGGGAGTCACAAGCAACATTCGTGATTTCGTTACCGATGTACCAACAGATGAAATCATCGACCTAGTTTCTGAGCAATTTTCGAGTCAATCGCTAGGTGAAAAACAGAACATTGATGGTCATGCCGTCAAGCAAATTATGACTAACGTATTCATAGGAGTAACAAAATGAAATATCAAGATTGTAAAACCGAACGTACAGAACTCGCCTATTTCATGCGACGATTATATACAAATCAGCTAACCACCTGTTCAGGTGGAAATCTCAGCCTTCGCCTAGACGAAGAACACGTAATAATTACCCCTTCTAGCTTGGATAAAGGGGTGATTGAACCTGGAGAAATAGGCTTAGTAACAATAGATGGTGCGAATCTAACACCTCATTTGAAATCAAGCATTGAAACAGATATGCATTTAGAGATTTATCGTCAACGCCCAGATGTAAAAGCTATCGTTCACGCTCATCCTGTAATGGCCTCAACTTTTACTGCCGTAGAGGCAAGAATCAACACGGCACTTACAGCTGAGTCCTACCTAGTCATTGGAAATGTCTGCTATGCTCCATATGCATTAATGGGTTCTAAAGAACTTTCCATAATTGTAGGCAAAGCTGCGAAATCCTCAAACGTCATCCTTATGAAAAATCATGGCATCACAACTGTAGGAAATAACTTATTATCTGCTTATGACCGTATGGAATTATTAGAAGCCTCTGCAAAAATGACTATCAATGCCGCATTACTTGGTTCTGTAAGCCAATTAACAGAAGATCAACAAGCAGAGCTCGACAATTGGTAAGACTATGTAATGGAAAGGCAAGATATAGTTCTTTAATCCAATACTACATAATCAAAATGTAATCTGCCCCCATCCTAGAATACATTGGCTGTCTAAAATCAAGACCAGACCTTTATATCTGGTCTTTTTGTGATCTTAGCTGGTATTTGCATACTTAGACTCAAGCAGGTTTTACCACAAATAACTCCATATCTTATGATTAGATACATCGTTCTTACGCCGCGGCCAAATTCACCGGTACTAATTCCCTTCTGAAACTATATTTCAGATTATTAGTTATATCGATTCTGTAATCTATCTTAGATTTTAATATTTTTCACAAAAAAATGTTTACTAATTCCATGATTTAACAACACAATCTTACCTTTAATAAAACTGCATCCATAAAAAAGCATTATGCTTATTTCACAAACATAATGCCAGCCCATTCACGATAAAATTAAATTTTATCTAGATACACACATTAAAATAACATCCAGAGGATTTAATCGAAATAATAAAATTCAGTTGACCATGTTGAAAATGATAAAAATCTCTTCACATTAAAACCAATAAAAATAAATAATAAATAATAAATAATAAATAATAAATAATAAATAAATCGTAAACAAAATAAAAACCCATGAACTTGGTTATATATCAATGGCACTCTTTATTATACTATTTACTTTATCAAAAATTTAACAACGTCAATAAAAACTTAGATTACAATGTGACCTGACTGGATGATTTAGCCATTCAAGTTTGGGAACTATAATTTCTGGTATATTACATTACTAAGCTGTTCAGGGGTATATCGAGTCATGACCAATTCTATTGCTAAATCAATTAGCTTTCTTTCTACCATTATTTTTTCCCTGGTATCAGAGATATCCTCTAGTTCGATAACTTTCGTGTCTCCAATGGTTCGTCTAATAACTTCTAGTCCTGCAAATCCTCTGGCATCCGATAATATCGAATCAATATAAAATGTGATAAATTCATCCGTCACCATTGTGTCTTTTACACAAGCTTTAAACGTTGTCGTTATTTTTTGTCTCAAACAATCTTCAAACGAGCCTATTACAGATAATAACCAGCGTTCAAACTCCGATTCTTGTGACTGCCCTGCATCAGTGACACGGCAAATAACTAACGGTATCATTAAATGAGCAAGTACATTACCTACGTCATAACCGACCGGACCATAGAACCCAAACTCAGGATCGATAACCTTAATCCCTACCTCGTTAATGAATATTGAACCTGAATGAAGATCTCCATGTATTAATGCTTGAGCATTAGACATAAAGCTCATTTTTAACTTCTCAGCCTCTCTGATTAATGATGGGTTACAGTAAATATGTTGCTTTACATACTTTTCATTCCCTAGAGTGATCATGTTCTGGTTTTTATAGTTAGTGTACGGCTCAGTAAAAACAAGATCCTCAGAAATATCGCAAAGTTCTATATTAATGAACTGTGCTACGCGTTCTTTTTTCTCTTTTCTCGTTATCACCATTTCAGTCGTATTTATAGCAGTTTTGGCAATATACTCTGTAATCTGATCCAAGAACCCAACAAAAGTTTTTCTCTCTATCATTTCATAGCGCATATTTTTATAAGCACCAATATCTTCCATTAGCAATACGCACATAATGGGGTCGTAATGGTAGACTTTCGGGACAAAATCTGCGCATATTTCGTTTTGAATCATAAGTACTTTAGCTTCTATTTCAGAACGTTTTGTATCAAGTGGCCGTCCTGAACTACGCAATACTTTATCAGCTTGCTTAAGAATTAACGTTCTACCTTTTTGAGGGTCTTCAATCCGATATACATAATTTATGTTGCCATCGCTTAATTCAGATACACTCAAATCTGCATCATTGTCAAAAAACTTTGTATTACTAAATATATATTTGGGTATTTCGTTAATATCCAATTTTCTATGTATTTGATACATAATAATTAATTCCTCAATTCCAAAAGTTATCTTCTGTCTTACGAACATAGGTAGCTAAGTCATAAGGTGAATAAATACCATTATCAGTCACAGTACCACTGACAAGGTATGGAGGGGTTATATCGAATGATGGGTAGATTGCCTTAACTTTCTTTGCTGTTATAGCATGTCCTTTAAAATGTGTAACTTCATCAGGATTACGATATTCTATAGATACGTGTTCTATTGTAGGTAGCGTTCGATCTGGTATACCTGTGACAAAGTACGGTATACCTAAATGCTTAGCCAAAATCGCAATTTGATGTGTGCCTATCTTGTTAACCACATGACCATCAAGGGTAATAGCATCAGCAGCTGAAGTGAAGATATCAATACCACAATGCTTCATTGTATAGGCGACCATGTTGTCTGTGATCACAGTCGTATCAAATCCCATATCAGATGCTACCGTAGCAGTAAATCGAGCACCTTGAAAAAATGGTCTTGTTTCTGCACAGTAAACCTTTACCGTTTTACCTACTCTTTTAGCTTCACGTAACATAGTTCCGACGATCGTCTCTCCAAAACATTGGGTCAATATCGTCGCATTTTGTGGCATCATTTCAACTAGGTACGTCGCGACCTTGCTCATGATCTCATAACGTCTATTTAGTGAAGATATAGCGTGTTCAAATATCGCTGTATCTACAGGCCTATTTAGATAAATCGCCTCAATGGCAATATTTACACATTTATTCGTAATAATTTCCATTCGGCTTGCAGTCGTAGGTCTCGCATTGCTGAGTGTAGCTGATGCCTTCTTCAAATAGATTATCTGGGCTTCATTCGACATTGCTTGACACTCATATGCCGCAAGGGCCATGCCCATAGCAACCGCCGTGTATGGACCTGCTGATTGAGTCACCATATCGGCGATTGCTTTTGTTACTTCTTGATGACTTTTACACTCAACAAACACAATTTCTTGAGGATAAATTCTTCTATCCAATATTCTTACTAGGCCATTTTTATACCATGCTACGTTTTCGTAAATCAGCATGAACGCAAGATCTTTATCTTGTCTTTCCATTATTATCCCTCACTAGTTATCAAGTTCACTTTATTGTTTTTTAATCAATGATTTAGTAAGACCTAACTTCGTAGCCTTAACCGTCGTTTATGCTGAAGTTTCTCGTCTCTCTATGTGATCAAATGCGGACAATATGCTCATACAAAGCATTACGATATCCGCTGCCTGCGGGTTAATCTGCTACCAATAGCTCACAGATCCGTATCAAAATGCTAATTAACTCGTCCATCAAATTACCTAACAATAATGATTTTTTCACAACTAATCTCTTGCACACGCATTTAATAACTACTAGTGTTATTAAATGCGTGTGCTTATACTGTGATGTCATTCTCTTTTTTGAAGGTTTCTAGTAAATGTATTATTTTTTTGTCTGTAAGATCACAAAAATAAGCTAGACACAAAAACTAGAAACTTAACTACAGATAGTAAGAACAACGTTGGTGAACAAATGAATAAAATAGTGATTACATCTGATGGTATACAAAAAGAATTGAAGGTGCTGGGATTTACCAGTAAAAGACATGAACATAAACTATTGATTATAGACTATATATCGTCTAACTATCACGTAACACATAAAGAACTAAGCAGCCAGTTAAGTATTAGGCCAAACTCTACCGGAAAGTATATCGATGAATTAGTCAAGTCGGGTTTAGTACTTAAGAAGAGTAATTTGAACTCCGGAGGCAAAGGTAGACCGGTTAGTTATCTAAGCATCAATTTAGCAAGGCTAGTCGCATTGACTGTCACTGTACACTCTCGAATGCTAACTTTTCGCCTTATAGATTGTGCATGTAATATTTTATCGGAAAGCCGTGTTCCTGTAGAACGAGATGTTGTTAATGAAGAAATGCACTACATATTGGATAACCATATTAGTTCACTCTTGGCCAACCAAACTCTTGATTATACTCTCTCAGGTATTATTTTTTTACTACCTGGTTGGGTCGACCAAAAAAGCAAAAAGTGGAGTAAAACGGCTAGATTCAGAAATATTTGTGAATTATCATTTGATCATTACTCACTGAAATATGTAACTGATATCATTGTAAAGCCTCTAGACCATACAGCACTCAGTTATCATATTCGTAACGACGAACGCTTTACTAAGGGAAATGTAGTAATGCTCTCCTGGGGGTGGAGTATTGTCTCCGGATTAGGCATCGATGGCTCCATATTTCGCAATAGTGAGCGGCAATTTGGGCACATCGGGCATACTACTGCCAATACTAGTGCAAATGCTAAGTTGTGTGATTGTGGTTCATTAGGTTGCCTAGAAACCGAAGCATCACAATGGGCACTACTGGATGAATTACGTATTCATTTAGGTTCGGTACCTACAGATGAAGTCGCTTTTGCTGATTTTCTTAACACAGCTGATGTAAGTCAGTTGGAATGCATAAACAACGCTATTAATTACATCATTATTACTTTAAACAATCTTTCCCGCATGTTTTATCCAGACCATATAATTGTTACAGGAGCCTTTGTTCATAACCCTTGGATAGTAAACGAAATTGAAAATAGGTGGGGGAACTTTGTGGAAAAAGTTGACTCTCCATGGCCAAGTATAACGTTAAGCGTTTGTGAAGACTTTGAGTCAGAGATTGGTGCAATTTACCCAATATTCGAGTGGGTTGTAGCAAAACTAATTGATGAACGATAACAACGGTGCCAGCCGTCATAGGCACTAGGTGACCCGATTCCTACCTGATTGTTTAGAGATATACATTCTTTCATCGGCGATACGAATGAGGTCTTTTGGCATTGTGTTAGAAAAATCATCGGTAAAGCTAACACCGATGCTGAGTGTGTTTTTTATGTCACCCGATAGTCGTATCAATGTAGTCGCTCAATTAACGTCGGTCACGACAGATAATCGCAATAAGTCAAAATGCGGGTAGCTTCATAATGGAGCTACCCAG
>LLEJ01000119.1_pt1 | contig 11800 bp, 8 predicted proteins | sample 595831 | NCBI WGS metagenome assembly LLEJ01 (sample SAMN02919310, study PRJNA255460) | bioreactor metagenome | biome: chemostat; feature: culture 2011_10.1; material: sediment; isolation source: day101 10degC chemostat 2011 inoculated with Wadden Sea sediment taken from... | place: Germany: Bremen ... | reverse complement strand
GCAAAAGCGTCTAAAAATTTAGGGTTGACCGCACATGCTACTTTTTCGGGCGCGCTTTTATGGCCATTTATGTATCCATGGCCACAGCGACCAGCAGGGTTGGTCGAGGCAGGATTCGCCGAATTGGGTAAGCGCTGGAGACCTATCTTGGATGCGTTCGATGAAGCTGGTGTCGATGTATGTTACGAAATCCATCCAGGTGAAGATTTACATGACGGTATTACATTTGAAATGTTTTTAGCCGAAGTGGATAACCACCCAAGAGCCAATATTCTGTATGACCCGAGCCACTTTCTTCTTCAGCAGCTTGATTATCTCGATTTCATTGATAGATACCACGATCGTATTCGTATGTTCCATGTCAAGGATGCGGAATTTAATCCTACTGGGCAGCAAGGCGTTTACGGAGGCTATCAAGGATGGGTGGAAAGAGCGGCTCGATTCCGCTCTCTCGGTGACGGTCAGGTTAACTTTAAAAGTATTTTTTCCAAACTGTCTCAGTATAACTTCGATGGTTGGGCCGTCGTTGAGTGGGAATGTTGTTTGAAGCATCCAGAATCAGGTGCAGTTGAAGGGGCAAGGTTTGTTTCAGAAAATATCATTAAAGTAACAGATAAGGCCTTTGATGATTTTGCAGACGCGGCGACCGATGACTCGGCAAATTTACGCATACTTGGATTGAGCTAAAGGAGACGAGGCAATGAAGAAGATTAGACTCGGTATGGTAGGCGGTGGCATTGGGGCATTTATAGGTGCCGTACATAGAATTGCTTCTCGAATTGATGGTCGTTATGAGCTGGTAGCTGGTGCATTAAGTGCCGATCCTGCAAAGGCAACAGAGTCTGGAATAGAACTCGGGCTTTCTCCTGAACGCATTTACAGTGATTTTCATGAAATGGCAAAAAGAGAAGCAGCTCGAGATGACGGAATAGATGTTGTGTCTATTGTCACGCCTAATCATATGCATTTTCCGGTCGCGAAAGCATTTCTCGATGCCGGCATTCATGTTATTTGCGATAAACCCTTAACTTCAGATCTCGCCGATGCATACAAGCTACAAGAGATAGCCAGCAAGAGCGGGCAGTTGTTTGTACTTACGCATAATTACACTGGCTATCCTTTAGTTCGTCAGGCGAAACAGATGATAGCCGATGGTCAATTAGGCAAACTTCGGGTTATTCAAGTGGAGTATCCGCAAGATTGGATGAGCACCGATACCGAACATTCAGGCAATAAACAGGCGGAGTGGCGAACTGACCCCAAACGATCTGGTCCGGCTGGTTGCCTTGGTGATATTGGAACACATGCTTACAACTTAGTGCGGTTTGTCAGTGGCCTAAAATTGGAGCAGGTGAGTGCAGAGCTAACCACGTTTGTTGGTGGTCGTCAGTTGGATGACAACGTCAGTGCAATGCTGAGGTTTGAACAGAACGTGAAAGGAATGTTATGGAGTAGTCAGGTTGCTCCGGGTAATGAAAACGGTCTGAGAATTCGTGTTTACGGAGAGAAAGGGGGGCTGGAATGGTCACAAGAAAACCCAAATCAATTGGTGTTTAGCCTGTTAGGCCAAGCGGTTCAAATATTGACACGAGCGGGTAACGGCTATTTGGAGACGGCACCGTATTTAACAAGGACGCCAGGCGGACATCCAGAAGGTTACTTAGAAGGCTTTGCCAATCTCTATTATGAGGCTGCAGATTGCATTGTAAAAGTGAAAGCAGGTGAATCAGCAGAGCAAGTGTTGAGTAAAAGCCTCCTTCCTCAGTTGAAAGATGGCGTTGATGGGATGCGTTTTATCAATGCTGTTATTGCATCATCTGAGCAGAACAGTAATTGGATTTCCATCGAGGACTTTTAAATGGATAAACATGTAGACGAACCACTTTTACGCTTAGATTCAATCAAGAAGGATTTCTCTGGAGTTCAAGTACTTCATGGTATCAGTATTGATATTGTGGCTGGAGAGGTTCTTGGAATACTGGGTGAGAACGGAGCGGGTAAGTCTACATTGCTCAAAATAATTAATGGGATCTACCACGCCAGCAGTGGAACGATTTCGATTGATGGTTCACAAGTGGAGATTCGTTCCCCATCTGATGCCAAGAAACACGGAATAGCGATGATCCCTCAGGAGTTTAATTTAGTCGCTAGCCTAAATGTGTTTGAAAACATTTTTCTGGGACAAGAAATTAAAAAAGGCGCGTTGTTAGATAAATATTCTATGCGTCAACGAACGGTTGAACTCTTATTAATGCTTGATACAGAGCTTAATCCAGACGCTCTCATAGAAGATCTTAGCGTCGCTGAAAAGCAGATGGTTGAAATTGCGAAGGCGTTAGTTTATGACGCTCGAATATTAATTATGGATGAACCTACTACCGTGCTAACCAGCTTAGAAGTGGATGTTTTGTTTTCTTTAATTGATAAGTTGAAAGCCCAAGGTGTCACCGTTCTATTTATTTCTCACAAACTAAAAGAAGTGAAAAGATTATGTGATCGACTAATGATTCTTAGAGATGGAAATTTAGTGTCTCTTGATAATGTGTCTGAGATAAATGAGCAAGATATGGCGACCAAAATGGTTGGGCGAGAACTGAACCAAATTTTTCCTAAAAAATCGATATCAACGAAAGAAGTTGCGTTGAAGGTGTCTAATTTATCGCTTAAGGGGGTGGTTGAACGCATCGATTTTCATGTCCATAAAGGTGAGGTTCTTGGTTTTGCTGGACTGGTTGGTAGTGGTCGAACCGAAGTTGCCGAAGCCGTAATGGGAATAAGAAAAAAGCAATCTGGACAGATAGAGGTATTTGGAGAGTTAGTCGATATTCATGATATTAAGCAGGCGGTTCAAAAGGGGCTTGCTTATTTAAGTGAAGATCGCCAAGGACGGGGTTTAGTCATGGGGTTTGATCTTACAGAGAACATCAGTTTAGTTTCTCTTTCGCGCTATACCAAGGGGTTAATTAGACACAAATTAGCCCGAACTAAAGCTGAGCAATATGTCTCTCAGTTTGATATTAAAGCCGCGTCATTGGATACCGAATTGCAATACCTAAGCGGTGGAAATCAACAGAAAGTGTATCTGTCGAAATGGATGGATACCGAACCGAAAATCCTTATTTTGGATGAACCGACAAGAGGGGTAGATGTGAATACTAAGAAAGATATTTACCACTTTATTCAAAATTTAACGGAGCAAGGACTTGCCGTGATTGTTATCTCGTCTGAAATGGAAGAATTGATAGGGCTGGCGCATAGAGTCATGGTTATGCGAGAGGGTAAATTGCAAGGAGAGTTAGAAAAAGAAGCGATTACAGAACAACAAATAATGTTATTGGCTGCAGGATTGCAAGCCGAAAAGACCGAGACCCAACACACACCTTCTGAGAAAGTGAGCGCATGAGTGAGGCCGCAGAGATGAATAATAAAACCCTAGTGAGTAATCAAACAGAAGACAGCGTTCCGACTGCAGAGGCATCGTGGCTAAGTAAACTCAATTTTGGCAGCCTTGCACCATTGATTGCTTTATTTGTATTGGTCATATTATCGGCTATTGCGAGTGAACACTTTCTTATTCCCAGAAATATAACGAATGTCTTAAGGCAGGTTTCTTATACTGGAATTATTGCGTTAGGAATGACTTTCGTGATTATTGCTGGTGGCATCGACTTATCTGTCGGGTCAATGCTCGCCCTTGTTGGCGTGTTAGTTATTATGCTGCTCAATTATCTAGGCGATGGTTGGAGCGCGGTTGGTATTGCCATCATAGGAGCGATGGTTTTAGGTGCATTCTTTGGTGCAATTAATGGCTTTTTGACAACCAAAGGAAAAATTGCCTCCTTTGTTGCCACATTGGCAACCATGTCAGTATATCGTTCTCTTACGTTGTATGTAAGCGACGCAGGTGAAGCGGTCTCCAACAATCAACACTATCCAGACGTTGGAACAGGATACTTTTTGGGTCTTCCTGTTCCGGTTTGGGTGTTTTTTATCCTCGCAATATTAGGCCATATTTTATTAAAGCATACGGCATTCGGTCGTCATGTTTGCGCTGTGGGTTCTAACCCAAAAGTGGCCGCATATTCAGCTATTAATGTTGAACGAATCTATTTTCTCACCTTTGTCATCCTTGGTTTTGCCGTCGGTATCTCAGCGGTAATGCTGTCATCTCGGCTTAACTCGGTTAGTCCTGGAGACGCGGGTCTATTTTATGAACTGGATGCGATTGCTGCTGTGGTTATCGGTGGTACATCCTTATCAGGAGGAAAAGGGTCCCTTTGGGGAACCGTCGTTGGTGCCATTATTTTGGGCATCATTAATAACATGCTTAATTTACTAGGGGTTAGCCCCTACCTACAAGGAACAGTGAAAGGCTTAGTAATACTAATTGCAGTGTTGATGCAATTTAAGCGGACAAGTTGAGCCAGACACTATTATTAAGAACAAAGGAGAACTACTAATGCAACTCATAAGAAAAATTGCTCAGTTGAGTCTTGGTATAGCACTTGTTGCTATTTTAGGTACGTCACAAGCCTTCGCAAAAACATACAAAGTTGGTGTGTCAGTACCTTCAGCAGACCATGGTTGGACAGCTGGATTGTTGTGGTGGGCAGAAAAAGCAGTCGCGGATCTTAAGGAAACAGAAAAAGATTTTGAATTCTACGTCGTTGCGGCGAGTTCTGGATCCAAGCAGGTAGGTGATGTTGAAGATCTAATGATACGTGGTATTGATGCACTGGTTATCTTACCTCATAACCCTGCGACCTTACAGAAGGTTATAGAAGAGGCTTATGACAGCGGTATTTATACGGTTGTTGTAGATAGAGAACTTGCTCACCCAGCACAAAACGTGTTCATTGCAGGGGACAATGCCGGTCTCGGTAGTGTGAGTGGAAAATGGTTAGCGGAAGAGATGGATGGCAAAGGTAAGGTTGTTGTCATCGAAGGTATGTCGATTCCAATTAACAAGCAACGTGTCGACGCATTCAATGCTGAAATCGCCAAACATAAAGGTATGGAGATTTTAGACAGCCAGCCAGCCGATTGGTCAACGCAAAAAGCTTTAGCCGTGATGGAAAACATGCTGCAACGTCATTCTCGTATTGATGCAGTTTGGTGCCAAGATGACGATATGCTTAAAGGAATCATGCAAGCAATTAAAGAGTCTGGTCGTACTGAGATTAAAACAGTATTGGGTGGCGCAGGGTCTAAAGACATCATGAAAATGGTTATGGATGGAGACAAAGTGGTGAGGGCAACGGTTACTTATCCACCGAGTATGGTTGCCTCAGGTGTCGCATTAGCGGTTACGGGCTTGAAAGGTGAGAAATTAGGTAAGATGTATCACACTGTTCCTTCTCGAGTGATACTCGCGGCCGAACTTGTCGATAAGAGTAATGTAGATGACTTCTATACGCCAAGTGCAGCATACTAATTAACTATTTTACGCATACACAGATTTAATGATTTGATGTATAAAAAAATGGCCCAGACTGATTGTCTGGGCCATTTTCTATAGGGTTTCTTTGCTACTTGAGTTTTTCTAAATCAGATTCGATTTCGTGAATCTTGCTAGATACCACTTTTTCTAAATGACGGAGATCGGATAGAATTTTCTCTTTAAGATCTTTTCCATTAAGTTTCGCGGGTCTTGTCAATTGATTGAGTTCATCAATGACAAGCGTCAGGTTGCGGTTGATCTCTGTGACTTCTTTATATTGATGGGTTCCACCATCAACCAAAACATTTTTTATCTGTCTTGGGTATTTAAATTTCACACTCTTCGCAAACAGTTCTCCTTTTTGTTTGTGAAAATAAATTTTTAACACATCCTTGTGAGCTTCTTGGCGTAGTGAATAGCGCTCTATTTGCTTAGGATCATGAATCCCTAAACCAGTAAGGTTTGGATACATAGCTTACCTCTTGAATTATTGTGTCAAATATAGTGTGTGATGATTAATTAACTGAATTAATTAATATAACTTTAGCAGTGTAAAAGCTTAGTAGATAGATGATTTTTGTCGAGTAGAAAAGAGTTGTGGACGAGATCGCGATCTGCTCTCTCGTCATGGTTTTTTATGCTACCTATCTGCTAGTTCTGAAACATTTTTCACTAACATGTTTCTTAGTTCTACCTGTTCGTGATCTAACAGTGATTTACCAGTAGAAGAGGTGATAATAAACAAGTCTTGTGCTCGCTCACCAAAGGTGGTTATTTTTGCGCCGTGGAGATGTATATCCAGTTGGGAAAAGGATTCACCTACCGTTGCTAGAAGACCTGGAAAATCTAAGGCCACAAACTCCATTAGTGTTCTTTTTCCCGTTTTAGTCGGGATAAAATCAACCTGAGTTTTTACATTGAAGTGTTGGAGTTGCCTCGGTGCACGCCTTACTCGAACTTTCTTTGGACCGGTATGTTTTAGAGTTTCAGTTAAACGAGTAATCAAGGTATCTTGGAACTCTTCTTTTATAGGATCGCCATTTTGGTCGAGAACCATAAACGTATCGAGTATATACCCATCTTTGCTACTCATAACCTGAGCATCATGGACATTGAGGTTACAGCGATCTATTTCAGCCACAACGCTAGCAAACAGTGCGGGCTGATCTTTAGAGTAAACAAAGATCTCTGTGCCTCCACGCGTTGCTTTTTTGCTAACCAGTATAAGAGGTTGTTCCGCATCACTATGTCGTAATAAATGGATGCAATGCCAAGCGATCTGTTTGTGAGTATGCCTTAAGAAATAATCTGCTTTAAATCGTTGCCAAAGCAGTTCGATCTCTCTAGCAGAAAAACCTTCCTTTCTTAATAGGGCTGATGATAATTGTTGGTTGTGACGAATTCTATCGCGAACATCGACTGGGTTTTCAAGTCCTCTACGAAGCGCTCGTTGCGTAGAATGATACAGCTCTGCTAATAGCGTTCGTTTCCAACTGTTCCACAGTTCAGGGTTGGTGGCACATATATCAGAAACGGTCAGGCAAACTAAATAATCGAGGTACTCTTCATCACGCACTGTTTTAGCAAATTCAGCGATAACATCGGGATCATAGATATCACGTCGTTGGGCGGTTACAGACATCAGTAAATGGTTTTTCACTAACCACGAGACGAGCTTGGCTTCTGGTTTTGATAACCCATGTTCAATACAAAATGCGTAAGCTTCAACAGCACCAATTTCAGAATGATTCCCTCCGCGGCCTTTACCTATGTCGTGGAAAATGGCGGCAAGGATAAGCAATTCTTTTTTCTGCATCCTCGGGTACACTTCGCAACAAATTGGGTGTTTATTGTGGTTCTCAATATGGCTAAAGGCATGGATGTTTTTGAGCAGTCGCATGCTGTGTTCATCCACGGTGTAAACGTGGAAGAGATCAAACTGCATTTGACCAACTATTTGACTCCATTGGGGAATATAGGCCGCGATAACGCCGAGTTTATGCATCAGTGGAAAGGCGCGATACAGTGAATTTGGGTGGCGACATAAAGCGAGAAATTTTTCCCTCGCTTCCGGTATGGTATGAAGGAATTTATTGAGACGTCGCCGAGCAGTCCTAAGTTGACGAAGTGTTGCAGGTGCGACGCTGTCTATGCTTGAGTCGTTAGCGATATGAATGAACATATCTAATATGGTTTCGGGTCTCGCTTGGAAAAGTGCGGGTTTTTTTGCCTCAATAAGCGCACCTCTACGCTGAAAATCATCGTCAAGATCTTCTGCTGGTAACTCTTCACCATCGTTGATAATCGCCTGCTCAAAAAGCTTAATTAGCATCTTGTTTAATTCGGCAACACGTCTTAGTGTTCGATAGAACTCTTTCATCATCATTTCAACAGGGATGTTGTATTCCCCAGTAAAATCTAGATGTAGCGCAACCTGTGCTTGATGGGCAAATGTAAGTCGGTTGTCGTAGCGTTTTAATTCCATATGAAGGGCAAACCGAACACGCCAAAGATAATCTTGGCACTCGACTAATTCACGATATTCTGCGTCGGTAAGAAAGCCGTATTTACTCATCTCTAGCAAAGACGTTGCACCAAAATGCCGTCTTGCTATCCAACTTAAGGTATGGATATCTCGCAGGCCACCTGGGCTCGATTTTATGTCTGGTTCAAGGTTATAGGTCGTATCGTGGTAGCGGGCATGTCTTTCTTTCTGCTCGGTTATCTTTTGCTGGCAGAAATCCACGCTGGGCCAAAAACTTTCTGATAAGACAAGCAATTTAAGTTTTATGAAGGCCTCTTCACTACCGCAAAGAAGGCGAGCTTCCTGCAAGTTAGTCGCGACAGTAAGGTCGCCACTGCCTACCTCTGAACATTCCTTTATGGTTCGTACCGCGTGACCAACCTCTAACTTCAAATCCCATAACAAGGTAATAAATTCACTGACCTTTGCGCCCAGTTCTGTGGTTAATGGTTTGTCAGAAAGTATGAGAATATCGATATCTGATAAAGGATGTAATTCACTTCTACCATAACCACCAACCGCAATTAAACAGAGATTTTCAACATCTGAAAACTGGTAATAACGCCATAACCGTTGTAATAACTGGTCCATATATTCTGAACGGGCGAAGACCAAATCAGTGACAGGTTGATGCCTAAGAAATTGTTCATTTTGATAATGTGATAATTTGTCGAGCTGATTCTTAATGTCCGTAGGATTGAGTTGAGAATCGTCGAATTTTAATGGAGATAAATTGGGCATTCCTTGCCGTCCGTGCTTGAAACCAATATTGAGACCAATGTAACAGTAGATAAAGACATTGGAAAGGTCTGTCGAGGTCACTTATGTACGAGAGCTAGGGGGTATAAATTTGAAATGTAGCGACAGTTTAATAATAGGCGGGATCAAATAGGATAAAAGTCATCGCTTCAATAGTATAAAAGGACAAAAGTATAAAAGGACAAATTTTGGCCATAAAAAATCCTCACTATAGGCGAGGATTTTTTCATAGATGACGATTACTTGTTAATCAATATTCTAGAAATTGTCTCTTCAGCGCGAAGAGTCAACACTTCGCAACCCGTCTCAGTCACCAGTATGGTGTGTTCCCATTGTGCCGAGTTTTTCCCATCCCCAGTGTATACCGTCCAGTCATCTTCTGAGTCTACGCTACAGCCAAACTTTCCAGCATTGATCATGGGTTCAATCGTAAAGATCATACCGGGTTGAAGGATACGTCGATCGTTGTTCTTATAGTGAACGACTTGAGGTTCTTCATGAAACTCATCCCCAATGCCGTGACCACAGAAATCTTTGACGATTGAGAAGCGAGGTGTCACACCTTTGATGTATTTTTGTATTGTCGTACCGATGTCACCGATAGTGTTTCCCGGTCTTACTTTACGCATTGCTGCATATAGTGACTCTTGAGCAACCATACATAGACGTTTGTCAGCCGGATGGACATCACCGACAAGGAACATTTTCGATGTGTCGCCGTGATACCCCTGCGGACGTGTTTCTAGAGAGACCGTGCTGTCATTTGGAATGATGACGGTAATATCGACGTTGACGATGTCGCCATCTTTCAACACACCAGGTTTTGATTTACCAGTAGAACCCATTGCGTCTTCTGTAGCGGGTATACCGTGACAGACGATATGGTTTACTGAAGTACAGATAGATTTAGGAAAACCGTGGTAATCGAGTGGCGCAGGATAAGCACCATTATCAATGATGAACTTATAACAAATTTGATCAAGTTCTTCTGTTGTTACCCCAGGTTTTACAAAGGGTTCAATCATCTCTAGAACTTCAGCAGCCAATTTGCCTGCAATTCTCATTCTTTCAATTTCTGCGGTGTTTTTTATCTTAATCGTCATCTGTTTTCTCTAATTCTTTTTGTACGTACAGGCTACTTATGCAACGTATTCTACCAGTGAGCAGGCTAAGTGCAATTGAATTCCGTTATCATTTAGCATTACTTAGGACAAAAGGGTAAGTAGAAATCTACTTTTGTGAGGTGAATTTTCTGGCTTTTTGACGTCGATTTGTGGTATAAAGCGCGCCGGAGTTATGAACTGTTCTCTTTGACATTATGAATGTCAGCGAAGCTTTTTTACTCCATTAACTTTTATCTTTAAATCACACACGTACCGACACATGTTCCGGGGTGCTTTATTGTGGTCTGCAAGACCAACGAATAAAGTCGGATGCATGGGGTATGTGGAGGCCTAACCCCGTAAGAGGAATTTAAAATGGCAACTGTATCAATGCGCGATATGCTTAAAGCTGGTGTTCACTTTGGTCACCAAACTCGTTACTGGAACCCAAAAATGAAACCATTCATTTTTGGCGCTCGTAATAAAGTACATATTATCAACTTAGAAAAAACGGTTCCAATGTTCAACGAAGCACTAGCTGAGCTAGGCAAAGTTGGCGAGAAAAAAGGTAAAGTTCTTTTCGTTGGTACTAAACGCGCAGCATCTGAAGCTGTTAAAGAAGCTGCTATCAACAGCAACCAATACTATGTTAACGCTCGCTGGTTAGGCGGTATGTTAACAAACTATAAAACTGTTCGTCAGTCTATCAAACGCCTTAAAGAACTTGAAGCTCAAGCTCAAGACGGTACTTTTGAGAAACTAACTAAGAAAGAAGCTCTAATGCGTACTCGTGAAATGGAGAAGCTAGAGAAATCTCTTGGTGGTATCAAAGACATGGGCGGCCTACCTGACGCATTATTCGTAATCGATGCTGATCACGAACATATTGCAGTTAAAGAAGCTAACAACCTTGGTATTCCAGTATACGCTGTTGTTGATACTAACTCTAACCCAGACGGTATTGATTACATCATTCCTGGTAACGACGACGCAATCCGCGCTGTACAGCTTTATCTAAACGCTGCTGCTGACGCTGTTAAAGAAGGTCGTAACCAAGACGCTGTTGTAGCTGTTGGCGAAAAAGACGGTTTCGTAGAAGAAGCTGAGTAATAGCGGACTTCTGACGTTAAACTTAGTTTTTGTAAAATAGGTGTGTTGAAGAAACATGGTTTCTGAAAGGCGCTTTAAGCATTAACTAAGTTATAGTTAGAATCAGGGGCCCATAATTTAGGCCCCTTATTTGTATCTTATCCTGAATAAACTGAGGAATAGAGAATGGCAACTGTAACTGCTGCTCTAGTTAAAGAACTTCGCGAGCGTACTGGCGCTGGCATGATGGATTGTAAAAAAGCGCTTGTTGAAGCGAATGCTGATGTTGAATTAGCGATCGAAAACATGCGTAAAAGTGGCGCTGCTAAAGCCGCTAAAAAAGCAGGCAACGTTGCTGCTGAAGGTACTATCATCATTAAACAAGCTGATGGTTTTGCTGCGCTTCTAGAAGTTAACTGTCAAACTGACTTCGTAGCAAAAGATGGCAACTTCTTAGCGTTTGCTAACGAAGTCGCTGACGCTGCTGTCGCTGAGAAGCTAGACGCGGCTGCTCTTCAAGCTAAATTTGAAGAAACTCGTATTGAGCTTGTTGCTAAGATCGGTGAAAACATCAGTATCCGTCGTGTCGAGTATATTGAAGGTGTTAGCCTTGCCTCTTACCGTCACGGTGAGCGTATCGGTGTTGTTGTTGCAGGTTCTGCAGAAGAAGAGACTCTTAAGCACGTAGCTATGCACGTAGCTGCTTCTAAGCCAGAATTTGTTAACCCTGAAGATGTACCAGCTGACGTAGTTGAAAGAGAGAAAGCGGTTCAAGTTGAAATCGCAATTAACGAAGGCAAACCAGCGGAAATCGCAGAAAAAATGGTTGTCGGCCGTATGAAGAAATTCACAGGCGAAATCTCTCTAACGGGTCAAGCGTTTATC
>LLEJ01000118.1_pt1 | contig 11804 bp, 12 predicted proteins | sample 595831 | NCBI WGS metagenome assembly LLEJ01 (sample SAMN02919310, study PRJNA255460) | bioreactor metagenome | biome: chemostat; feature: culture 2011_10.1; material: sediment; isolation source: day101 10degC chemostat 2011 inoculated with Wadden Sea sediment taken from... | place: Germany: Bremen... | reverse complement strand
CAACATCTTTTCCTGTTGCGGTTTCTATGCCTTCAAGGCCTGGAGATGAATTGACTTCCATAACGACTGGGCCATTGTTTGACTGCAGAATATCAACACCACAGAGGTTGAGGCCCATTGCTTTCGCCGCGTTAACCGCGGTAAGACGTTCCTCTTTTGTTAGGCGTACTAACTGAGCTGAGCCACCGCGGTGCAGATTGGAACGGAATTCGCCTTCACCTGCTTGACGCTTCATCGCAGCAATCACTCGGTTACCAACCACAAAACAACGAATATCGGCACCGCCGGCTTCTTCAATGAATTCTTGAACGAGAATATTCGCTTTTAGTCCCATAAATGCTTCAATAACACTCTCAGCGGCTTTATTTGTCTCCGCTAAAACAACGCCAATACCTTGAGTCCCTTCGAGTAGCTTGATAACAACCGGCGCTCCACCGACATTCTTAATAAGGTCTTGGATCTTGTCTGGTTTGCTAGCAAAACCTGTTTTTGGAAGTCCAATACCCTTACGTGATAGTAGTTGTAGCGATCTCAATTTGTCACGAGAGCGACTTATCGCGACAGATTCGTTGATACAAAAAGTGCCCATCACCTCAAACTGCCTAACGACAGCGGTACCGTAAAAAGTGATGGATGCGCCAATACGCGGAATCACTGCATCATAAGGTGGTAAACTTTCGCCGTGATAACGAACTTTAGGATTGCTACTGGTAATATCCATATAGCAATGCAATGTATCAATGATATCGACTTGGTGGCCTCTAGCTTCGCCCGCTTCCTTTAAACGGCGAGTCGAATATAAAGATTCATTGCGAGATAAGATGGCAATACGCATGTTAATTTTCCAACTATTTGGGATTTAATATGGCGCGAAAATAAGGCTAAAAAGGAACAATTGAAAGCAAATAATATCTATCTTTTCGACAAAGAATTTCTATGGTTATATTGCTATTGTTCATACCCATATTTCTTATGCAGGATAGAATTTATGTTCCGTTTTTTCTTATGATATTTAATACAGATTGTACTTCTTTCGCAAAAATTAGTGCGTCGTTGTCTCCCGTCAGCTGTATTAGTACGGTCTTGTTTGAATGGATACATCGGCTGACAATTGACAGCAACAAATCTAAATCCATTGCGTAAGGTGGCTTTATAGTCATTCCTCGAACAACCGCTCTTAAATCTATGTTTAAAGCAATAGCATTATGGTCAAAGAGGAAAATATCGAGTTCTTCGTATATAGATGGTGACGTTGAATAAAAAGCAGTGTTGTTGAGCCATTCAACCCCCATACTTTTCGCCAAATTTAGCTCTGGCATTGTATGAAAGTCTTCAAATACACCAATACTCAACATATTAATATCAGACTTTTGAGTGAGAATGGAGGCATACCCTTGCATCGGGATAAAGCTTAGTTTATTGACTAAGTCCACTCTGTGGTTGATGTTGATGACACCAATATCGCAAGTATCATAAGCGGCTAGGCATTCAATGAAACTTTCACAACTATTTGAAAAAATAACGGGTAAGATCTTTTGTTCAAGTAAGGTATATATATGCTGAGTAAACGCCATGCATTCGATGACGTTTGAATTTGTGATAGGAAAGTACCCTCCATTTTTTACCGGAAGCGTGCAAGGTAAATCGGTTTTAGCGTACCAATGGTAGGTGTATTCAATGGCTTCTTCTGCTTCCTCAAATAACAAGTTTTCTTCTTCGGAAGACTTGAAGCAAGTACCAACAAGTACGATTTGTCTGTTACGGATGTGAGACCTTCTTTTAATAAAGCGCTCAACCATATTTTTAAACATTATCTACTCCTATTTAGGATTGATGCTTCATTCATTAGGTCTTGAATAACTCGTTCAAAACCTGTTCTGGCTCGTTCATTCGGTGCCATAACAGTAATAGCGCCAACTAACGTCTTTTTGCGGATAATTGGAACACTAATGCCAATAACACCCGTATTGTATTCAGACTTACTTATTGAAAATCCGTCATATTTGGTTTTTTTGATAGATCGTTTCCAATGGGGGTCGTAAGTATCTAGTTCATAATATTTAGCCACTTTTTCTTGTCGTTCTTTAGGCAAGTTTGCGAGTAAAACTTTTGACGAGGCCCCTTTTATTAATGGTTGTCTTTGTCCTACTTCAAATGTGCATCTAAGCGTCTCTTTACTTTCTTTACACACGGTACATAAAGCGTGGTATCCCGCCGGCACCATAAACATACACGTTTCACCAGTAACGACACTCAATCGTTCTAAAGCAATTTCATACTCTCGATCTTCCAATTTTGCTTTTTCATGACTTCTAGCCAAAGCTAAGGACATCGAACCAATGTAAATCTCTTTTGTGTAAGGGTTCTCTTCAATGTGGCGCCAGTCTTTTAACAGGGTTATATAGCGATACAAACTACTTAAAGGCATATTTAAGTCCTCGCTAAGTCTTCTTATACTGACCGCTTTTTCATAGGAAGTTATTTGGTCTAGGATAAGAAATATCTTTTCGTTCGTATTACTCATATTACTCGATGGTAGACTGATTGGTTGTTTAAGGGACATTCTCATAATTTGAGAATGAGCCGATTATGCTTTTTTGATATTATTCCTTAAGTTGATACGCGCCAATAGAAACTTCAAACAATTATTTTTATTAAAAAGATAAATATTTCTTATCAATCAATTATTAAGAATTAATAAATTTATTCTATTAACTCGACTTGAAATTTTTGTTATATTTATTGTTGCAATACTGCTATTACTTACCTGTTTAATCACTAACTTAAAAATAGGGCCATGGAACATATAAAGCTAAGAATGGGAGAACAATGCTTCGAAGATGAAGAGATATTCCCTGATGGATTTGCAGAATCAGGTGCGTTTTCTTATGCGGAAGAAGAGTTGCTGACATATTGGGGAAAAACAATGTACGCTCTAGAGGTCGGGCATCTCATTCCTGAAAACTTAGAAGAAGAACATTTCGTACAGGTGACTAGGAACCCCAAACTAGCTCGTTCTTGCCTTGAGAAAGTTTGGGTCAAATACAAAGCATTATCTAGGTTTGATATACCTTCATGAAGATAGCGTTCTACTGATACATGACGAGAAACCAATAATTCGTTATGCTTATAAACACTCAAAGTCTTACATCTAGGTAGTTGAATGATTGATTACATACAAAATAGTTATTTATTGCAACAGGTCGTCATTGGTATATTACTTTTAGTCAGTTTTCGGATTGCAAGAAAGGTTGCTCTAAAATGGCTGGAGAGACTGGCGGATAACAAGCGAGTTTCTCTACAAAGAAAACAGTTTGTGATCAAATCATTTAATGTTGCTTCATTAGGGTTATTTGGTGCGATTTTTACGATCTTTTTAGGTATCGGCTTTGGGGATATTTCTCTTTTTTTGTCCTCAGTATTCGCCGTGTTAGGTGTCGCACTCTTTGCACAATGGTCCATCTTGAGTAATTTAACCGCGAGTATTCTCATTTTTTTCGTATTTCCTTACCGAATAGGAGACATGATTAAAGTGGCTGAAAAAGATGCGGATGTTAGTGGAGAACTCATAGATATCACTATGTTTCATGTACTTATTCGCCATGAGGATGGCAATATTATAACCTATCCAAATAATTTGATTTTACAAAAAGGAGTCACAAAAATCTTGAACCATTCCGGTCATAGTATTGAGGCAAAGGATAAAGACTCCCTGAACAATTAAATAACAACCAGAGAATGGTATTGTCAATTTAAATGGTGACAAAGGGGAACGAGTGGCGCTATTTATTAGCGCTTCTTTATTACGGTATCTAATTCTTTCACTAGAGAAAAATTGGCTCCAGTGGATTTTGCTATGTACATCGCTTTATCCGCTAAAGAGATAAGTAGTGATAGGTCTTCATTATCTTGTGGATACACACCGATACCTATGCTTGCTTTAACCGAGAGACGTTTGTTGATGTTGTCAATGGTTACAGGTTGCGATACAACGTTGTGGATTTTTTTACTAATGGCTTCTAATTCATAGAGAGGATCATAGCCGTTGGTTATCTTGAATAGTATTAAAAACTCATCACCTCCGACCCTAAAAACATAGTCATCTGCTCGCAACATACTATTTAACCTTGAACCCAACTCACCCAGTAATAGGTCGCCAATATGATGACCTAATGTATCATTTATGGTTTTGAATTTGTCTAAATCAAAGTAGACAACACCGATAGAATTTGATGACCATTTGGAAAAATAGTCATTTTCTAATAAGTGTTGTAGAGACCTTTTATTGGCTAAACCAGTGATAGCATCGGTATTCGCACTATTTTTTAGTTCGTTAATTTCACTTTCAACATCGGAATAATCTTGTATTGTGGCGATGCCGTGGAGCTCATTACTGATCTCAATATAGGCAATTGATATCTTGGCGTGAAACTGTTTTCCTTTAAAGTTGATACAGGGCAACAGAGCTCTAGAACGCATAGCTTTAGCAGGCGATTTTTTATGAATGTACTGCTTAACTTTATGCCTATGATTTTCTGCAGAGGACGCCGGAATTAGGTCGTCAAGGCGCATGGACATTAATTCTGATTGAGAATAACCAAATAGTGCAGAGCAGGCTGAATTCGCATAGACAATGTCGGAGGCATCATTGGCGATTAGAATCGCATCACCAAGGAACTCCAAAAAAGATCCAACTTCTGATAATTCTCTCATAATCATCCACCAAACCAATAAAACTGACATGTTTAATTAAAATGGGATTTATATCAACCTTAGTCACTATTTATCCGACAATAATGTCAATTACTATGATCTCACTGTTTTATTGGGGATAAAAATAAACATTATTGGCAAACAAATCACATTGTATTGAGAGAAAATAAGAGTGAAAGGCGTGAAAGTTCGAATGACACAAATAGACTCTGCGTGGTGGTCTAAACTGGGTAAGCTCGATAATTCGACAGGAAACGTATAAATATTGAGCTGGAAAAGGGAGTCCAGAATACTCCGAAATACATAAAATTTTAGAGTAGGTTCTATCCATCAATATCAGAAAATGGAATTATCGCCCTAATTGATCTATTCCGTTGAAGCATCGCAGGCTAATAAGTACTCTGCTGTCTCTTCGTCAATCATCAAGTCGGACACGTAACCGCCTAAAATAGCGCCTAGCGTTGCCGCATAATTACGTTGACCACCTGCAACAAAAATTCGGCTACGAATTTGTCGCAACTGCGCGAGATTTATACCTAAAACTCTTAGATCAACCTCGGCAACAACAGGTTGCCCGTATCTATCGTAAAAACGACCACAGATAACACCGACTGCGCCCATTTCACGGTATGTTTGCATCTCTTTTTTAGAGATAACACCCACTCGAATTAACGGATTTTCTTCCGAAACGTTACCGACTACAAATAGTGCTTTATTGCATTTCGTTAAGGCTTCAAAGTTGGAGCGAATAATTGGTTCAGCTTGCAGTTCTACGGCCAAACGGGAACTGGAAACAACCGCAGGAACGTGCAAGCTGATGACTTTTCCTGAAAGTTTGTTGGCAATCTGAGAAGACGATTCAATCGTAGTAAAATCGGGTTGAGAGGGCATAGAACCTAACATTTGCAACACAGTGACATTCTTACACTGCCTAGGTGTCATTACATTTCCCATTTGATGTATTGTTCTTCCCCATGCTATTCCGAGAATGTCGTTATCTTCAATAGTCTGGTTTAGATACATACCGCCCGCTTTAGCCAGCCGTTCACGCATCAATTTGGAGTCTTCACGTTGTGTCGCCTGTTCACCATCTGGCACGATAACTACGCTGTTTAACTGGAATTTTTCTTTGATTTTCAAGGCGTGCTCTATGGAAGAAAATGCCTTTAAGTCGAGATCAAACTGCACCAACCCTTTTTCACGCGCTGTCTGTAAGTATTTGACAACCGTGACACGTGAAACGCCCATCAACTTGGCAACGTCGGTTTGACTTAGCCCTTCTTGATAATAAAGCCACGTCGCATGGAGAACGGGATCACTATTAAATGCGCTGATATTGTTTAATTCTGAACTTGTCATCAGCTATACCTCTTCTCATTTTAGACATCGATACGTGACCGGGCTTTCATCAGTGAGTAATTTATCATTTTAGAAACAAGTTAACCACTTGATGTAATAACGACTCTAATATACATTTGAATTACTGTAAATACAAAGGTAAAGAAGATGCTTAAACATATTCATCCACTTTTTAGTGCAGATCTACTCTATAGCTTACAATCGATGGGGCACGGAGACACGTTGGCGATTGTTGACGCCAATTTCCCTGCGACATCGAATAGTCAGTTTACACACATTTCAATGTTGGGGACCGATTGTTCACAGATGTTAGAAGCCATCTTGAAACATGTTCCACTCGATGCCTTTACTCCCACACCTGTCCGTATTATGGCGCAAGATAATAGTGAACAACCTACTGATGCAGCTCAAGATTTTATAAAAACAGTCGAACAATCTGAGGAGTCAGAAAATAATCATCTTTTTCTTGAACGAAACGAATTTTATAAAAAAAGCAAGGAATGCCAGTTGATTATATCCACCAGTGATCTACGGCCCTATGCCTGTGTCATTTTACAAAAAGGCGTAATATTTGACTAGGTTCAAAAAAATGACCAATTAACGCTCTATTTATTGGTCATTTTTTAAACTGCTAGTCTTGTCACAGTTTACTTTACAATTGATGCGTTAGGATTACTTTTGTTAAATCCATTCACGGATAAATGGAGTGCTCCATGTCAAATGTAGTCAATGCAATTGAAATTAGAGCGATTAAAAAGAAGTTTGGTAGTAATACCGTCTTACATGATGTGAGCTTTAATATAGACGGTGGAAAAATACTGGCGTTGTTGGGCGCGAACGGCGCCGGAAAGTCTACGTTGGTTAAGATCTTAAGTGGCGTTTATCACGCGGACGAAGGGACGGTCATCATTAATGGTGAAACCGTTGATATCAGTAACCCTCAAAGTGCGAGAGATGCGGGCATTATTACGGTCCATCAAATTATCAATGACGGTGTTGTTCAAGATCTTTCTATAGCGGAAAACTTACTTTTAGACAAACTTTGCGACGGACGATTTTCAACATTCATCTCTAAAAAAGAGCTTCATAAACAGGCTAAACCATTAGCAGAGAAGATCGGGTTAGATGTCGCTCTCGATACGCAGGTTTCAGAGTTATCTCAGGCAGATCGGCAGCTTGTTGCGATTGCGCGGGCTATTTCCGATAAACCCAAATTACTGATCTTGGATGAGCCAACATCGAGTCTGTCAGAGACAGAGGCCGTCAAACTATTTGAAGCGGTCAAAACAATGCGAGAGCAAGGCGTCGCGATTGTGTATATCTCACATCGAATGTCTGATATCCGATTGCTTGCCGACCAAATTGCCGCCTTGCGGGAAGGAAAAATTGTTGGTTGGTTTGAACCACCACTTGATTATGACGGTGCTGTGGATTCTATGCTTGGTCATGCCGTTGGAGAGGTACGCCATTCCTACGTAGCAGGTGACAAAGCGATGCTCGATCTCGAAGGGGTCCAACTCGACGCAAAATCGCTTCCTTTTAACCTGCATTTCAAAACAGGTGAAATTGTCGTACTGACAGGGTTGCTTTCCTCTGGCTGTGCATCCGTCGTTGAAGGTGTTTTCGGAATGAACTCGTTTGTCAGCGGCCAACTGAAATTAGAAGAGAAACCATGGTCACCTGTCGGTCCTCATCATGCCATTGATAATGGGGTTTACATGGTGCAAGAGGATAGGGGGAACAACGCGCTCGTTCCTGATTTTTCTATCGAACAGAATGTGAGTTTGCCATTTCTAAAATCGTTCTCCAGATTCGGTTTTATAAGCCGAAAAGCGGAAAAGCAACAGGTAAGTAAAGCGATAGAAACGACCAAAGTAAAATATACCGATCAAGAAGAGTTGATATTGACGCTGCAGGCGGAAACCAACAGAAGGCAATGGTCGCTCGATGGATGTTGAATGACTGCAAAGTGCTTTTACTGAATGAACCTTTTCAAGGGGTCGACATTTCTTCTCGACGCCAAATCGGTCAACTCTTACGTTCTACTGCGAAAGACCGAACCACTATTGCTGTATGTACCGATGTCGAAGAAGCACTAGAAATCGCGGACCGAATAATTGTGTTTAACCACAACAATATGGTTGGTGAACATCTTATTCATGAGATCCACATGCCAAGCCTCATCAACCAGATCGCCGCTGCGCCTGAACCGTATGATGAATCCCCACACTCAACAGAGGACATTACCAATGAAAGATATGCGTGAATTCGCGATTAAATATGGTCTTTTGATTTTGCTTGCTCTAATGCTTGTTATTTTCACACTGGCAGAACCTGCATTTCTCAGCACCATTAATATGATGATCATCCTGCAATCGGTATCCATCGTAGCGATTCTTGCGTTGGGTGTTACCGCAACGTTGGCAGTTGATGGTTTTGACCTTTCCATTGGTTCAACGGCGGCCTTCTCGATGATGACCGCGAGCTATGTCATGGTGGTATTTGATGGTGGAACCACAATGGCGATACTTGCGGCCATTGGCGTGGGCGTCGTGGTTGGTTTAATTAATGGGTTTATGACGGTACAGATGAAGGTTCCGGACCTACTCACAACGTTAGGCATGATGTTTTTGTTACTTGGATTGCAACTTATCCCTACCCAAGGTCGATCTATTTCTGCGGGCATGAGCCTGGGTGATGGCGAAACGGCGACAGGTTCTTTTTCTGAAAGCTTCTTGTTCCTAGGTCGAGCGAGAATTTTCGATATTATTCCTGTCCCTGTCATCATTATGTTGATACTGGCCGTCATCACCTATCTCTTTTTAGAAAGAACGCGCCATGGCCGTGTGATGTATGCCATTGGCTCTAATGAACAAGCAGCAAAACTAGCTGGAGCACGAGTAAAAACTCTATCGCTATGTTGCTTACGTTATATCCGGTGTTTTCGCTTCCATCGGTGGCATTTTATTGGCTGCTCGTATCGGACGTGGTGATGTTAGTTCCGGAAATTCGCTGTTAATGGATGGCGTTGCTGGTGCGCTTATCGGCTTTGCAGTGTTAGGAGCTGCAAGACCTAATGCGCAGGGCTCAGCTATTGGTGCGCTTTTCGTTGGTGTACTGCTTAATGGCTTAACCATGATGAATACTCCCTATTACACACAAGACTTTATAAAAGGCTTAGTTTTGGTAGCAGCATTAATGTTTACCTTTGGCCTATCCAACAAACGTGCATAAAAATAAGGAAATTATAATGAAAACCCTACAAAAAATTGCTTTGGCTGTCTCTATTATGGGGGCATTGGGTACCACGGCTGTTAATGCAGAACCAACATCTCCTTTTGAAGGAAAAGAGATGAAGATCGCTCATGTTCGTTACCTATCTCAAGGTGATTTTCCAGAACTTTATTTAAAAGGCGTAAAACGTCAAGCGCAGGCATTAGGTCTTAAGGTTGATGTTTATGACGCAAGACAGGATGCGGCTTTACAGCGTAACCAATTAGAACAGGCCATCATGAAGGGTTACGACGGTATTGTTTTACAACATGGTTTTACTGATTCAATAAAAGATCTTGCCGATTTGGCCGTACAAAATGGCATTAAGGTTGTGGCATTTGATGTCAATGTAAACAACCCAGAGATTCCTCAAATCAATCAAGATGACCATCTAATTGCTCGTCTTTCATTAGAGCAAGCGGTGCAAGACAACGGACAAGATTGGAAAGCCGCGTACGTATATGTTCCTGGTATTCCACCACTTGACCGCAGAGATGAGGTATTTACAGAGTTTAAAGATAAGTATCCAAACATCGTTGAAGTTGCTCGTTTTGGTACGATGAACAACCCTATCCCTAACCAAGTTGCTGACCAAGCAGCGGCGGTTTTTAGAGCCAATCCAGATATCACGGTTGCTTTCTCACCTTATGATGAATTTGCAAAAGGGATAAAAATAGCGGTTGATGAAGGCGGTCTGTCAGACAAGATCAAAATCTACAGCGCTGATATTTCTAACTCAGATATTCAAGCGATGAGAGAAAAAGACAGCGCATGGGTAGCCACTGTCGCGACGAATCCATCGATAATGGGTGAAGTAAGCGTACGTGCCTTAGCCATGTTAATGAAGGGCGAATCGGTAGAAAAACAGGTTACTGTACCGCCAGTATTAATCACTCAAAAGATGTTGAACGAACAAAACATCAAAAATATGGATGACCTAGTTAGCAAGATCCCATCATTCTCGAAGTCTACCGTGCTGGTTCCAGATTGGATGCCAATGCCAAACTAATCAATGCAACAAGCTAACGCGTTATAAAAACGGTTGATAAGTGGTGAGATATTCACCACTTTGAGACCAACAATTTTAAAGGATGGTCGCTATGTCGAATATCGTACCAGAAGGGTATGTACCGCAAAACTGTGAGTCATTACCGTTCTATTTAGAAAAAAAACTGCCTGAAACTATTCAGTTAGGTGGTCTACCAAACGAATGGACAGTTAAAGAAGTGGGTGACGGTAACCTTAACCTCGTCTTTATTGTTGAAGGGCTAGAGCAGTCAATTATTGTAAAACAAGCATTGCCATACGTACGCGCGGCGGGAGAAAGTTGGCAGTTATCTTTAACACGAGCATTCTTTGAATATAACGTACTTGAAATTGAAGCTCGGTTTGCGAGCCATGATCTTGTCCCTGAAGTGTATTTTTATGACCCTAATATGGCCGTGTTCGCGATGGAATATCTCACACCGCACGTCATATTAAGAAAAGAACTCATCGCTGGAAAACGTTTCCCAAGCCTCGCTGAAAATGTGGGTTTATTTTTGGCCAAAACACTGTTTTACACTTCTGACTTAGGGATGAATGCGAAGAATAAAAAAGAGTTAGTATCTCAATTTTCGTTAAACCATGAGCTGTGTAAAATCACGGAAGATCTGATCTTCACCGAACCTTATTATGACGCAGAACGTAACAACTGGACCTCACCACAACTTGATGAAGATGTTAAGCGAGTTTGGCAGGACCAGGAGATGATCCAGGTTGCTATGCGTTATAAATATAAATTCATGACTGAATCTCAAGCCTTGCTACATGGCGACCTTCATTCTGGTTCAATTATGGTCACAGATACAGACGTGAAAGTGATTGACCCTGAGTTTGGCTTTATGGGACCGATGGCCTTTGATATTGGTAACTATATGGGCAACCTATTCATGGCGTATTTTGCAAGGCCAGGTTGGGAATCCAACCCAGTGAAATGTGAAGAATATCAGCAGTGGTTAATCCAACAAATGGATATAACGTGGGACGTCTTTGTCGCTCACTTTAAACAACTGTGGAATAACCAAATAGAAGGTGAAGCGTATCCTGTAGCGCTATACCAAAGCGGCTTAGGGCAACAGGCTTTGGACTCGGCTCAAAACGAGTTTTTGGCCACTCTGCTTGAAGACACAATCGTGAACGCAGGTATGGAAATAAACCGCCGTATCATTGGCTTTGCTGGTGTGGCGGACTTTAAAGAGTTGCCTGATCCTGAGCAACGAGCTTGCTGTGAACGTAAGGCGTTGAAGCTCGCGAGAGAACTCATGTTAAATGCGAAGAATTATCAAAATTTTGCATCTATTAAATCCTACGCAGAACAGTGTTAAGAGGTCACTATGAAGATTAATGGTCAACATTATCGAACAGTCTGGATGGCAGAAGATGGTCGAACAGTTGAAATACTCGATCAAACTAAACTT
>LLEJ01000117.1_pt1 | contig 11833 bp, 12 predicted proteins | sample 595831 | NCBI WGS metagenome assembly LLEJ01 (sample SAMN02919310, study PRJNA255460) | bioreactor metagenome | biome: chemostat; feature: culture 2011_10.1; material: sediment; isolation source: day101 10degC chemostat 2011 inoculated with Wadden Sea sediment taken from... | place: Germany: Bremen... | reverse complement strand
CTTTTTTAAACTCTTCATTATTTCCCATGCGATGTCCTTGTTATAAGTTTATTATGAGGAAAGGTTATCAAAAAAAGAATAATATAAAACTTAATCTATTCTGAAAAAATTAATTATAATTATTAGCTCAGCTTATAAGTGTTTTTGCTCTTAAATATTCATCTTTTTCATTAACATTTATAAACTCGTCTTCGAGGGGGAAGTTTATATATGAAGTATTGATATTTTTTAGTAAGAATCCTACTTTGTGAATATCATTGTTAAGCATAGCTTTTATTTGTAATAAGCTAGCCTTATCAAACACTCCACATAAATTATGTGTTTTTTTAGTTTGAGCCACTGTAGCATCGTATTTTAAAGAGTTGTCAATCAATTTTTTTATAGATTCAATTTTTACTAAAGGAGTATCTACAGTTATGATAAAGACTTTTTGAGATTCTATACTCTCAAGAATAGTTTCTAAAGCAACAATTGGAGAATATTCTTCACCTTTATCTAAAATTAAATCTTTAGTTTTATTTTTAAGAAAATTAAATTTATCTATTTTTGAAGAAATATAAATATTTTTAAAGTATGGCTTTAATCTATTAAATTGATATTCAGTAAGTGAATTTGACTTTGAAAAGGGAAGAAGAGCTTTATCTTCTCCCATTCGAGAGCTTCTTCCTCCACATAAAATTACACAAGGTATTTCAAATAGAGGAGAAGACATATTATAAACCTCTAGGGTCTGTAATATATCCTGAAATTGCAGAAGCTGCAGCAACTGCACTATTTGCTAAATAGATTTTTGAAGATCTTGAACCCATTCGTCCTACGAAGTTTCTATTTGTTGTAGAGATACAAACCTCATCATCTCCAAGGATTCCCATATATCCTCCTAAACATGCTCCACATGTAGGATTTGATACAACACCACCTGCATCAACAAGAGTATCAATATACCCAGCTTTTGTTGCATCTCTTAAAATCTTTTGAGTACCTGGAGTTAAGATAAGTCTTGCATGACGTGCAACTTTTTTACCTTTTAAGATTTCTGCTGCTACTTTAAAGTCAGATAATCTTCCATTTGTACAGCTTCCAATAAATATTTGGTCAACTTTAATTTCATCTGCGACTGCTTGTGAAACTGAGTGTCCATTTGAAGGTAAGAATGGATAAGCAATAACTGGTTCTAATTTATCAGTATCTATTTCAATAACTTGACAATAGATTGCATCATCATCAGAATAATGAATTTTAGGTTCTGCTCTTAATCCACCATTTAACTCAGCTGTTTGATCTAAAAACTCTTTTGTAACTTCATCATATGCAACAATACCATTTTTAGCACCTGCTTCAATAGCCATATTACATAAAGAGAATCTATCATCCATTGATAAATGTTGTATAGCTTCACCAGTAAACTCTAAAGTTTTATATAAAGCACCATCAACACCTAAAATTCTAATAATTTCTAGAATTAAGTCTTTTCCAGTTATTTGATCAGCTGGTTTTCCATTGAATACTACTTTAATTGCTTCAGGAACTTTAAACCAGTTTCCACCTGTAATCATACCAAATGAAATATCAGTTGACCCCATACCAGTAGAAAATGCACCTAATCCACCATGAGTACAGGTATGTGAATCTGCACCAATAATAACATCACCTGGTAATACTAAACCTTTTTCAGGTAATAATGCATGCTCAATTCCCATATCTTTTTCATCAAAGAAATATTTTAAATCATGCTTTAAAGCAAAGTCTCTAGAGATTTTTGCTTGATTTGCAGATGCAATATCTTTTGCAGGAATAAAGTGGTCTAAGACAATTGCAAAACCATCAGGATTTGCTAGTTTTTCAAAACCACCCTCTTCAAATGCTCTAATTGAAATAGGAGTTGTAATATCATTTCCAATTACCATATCAATTGGACTTCTTACAATCTCACCAGCGAAAACTTCACGTCCTACGTGTTCACTAAATATTTTTTCTGTTATTGTTTGACCCATTTATAACCCTATTTTTTTAATTTCTTTTAATCTATTTTCGGGGATTATAGCTAAAATTCTTTTAAGCTCCCAAATTCCAAAAGAGTTTAAGGATTCAACTCTTTTTCTTTTTTCTCTGCTCTTGCTTGTTTTATCTGTTTATATATGATTATAACAACTGCTAAATCTATAATCACATCTGCTAAATTGAATATTGCAAATTTAAACCCATAATGCCAATAAAAATAATCAACTACTCCACCATAAGTGAACCTATCTAAAATATTAGATAAACCTCCTGCAAAAAGTAATGCTATAGGTAAGTGATAATCTATAAACACTTCTGGATTCTTATATAAGTATACTATTCCACCAAAAACTAATACTAATTGAATATATTTTAAATACTCTTCTAAAAAAGAGAACATAGAAAAAGCTACACCATAATTATATGCTAATTGTAAAGACATATAAGGACCATCTACGTCCCAATCAAAGTTAACGAAGCCATATTTTACAACTTGGTCAACAATGAATATAATTATGAATACTAAAAAACTAAATTTTAATGTTTTTCTCATAAAACTTTTTTGATAAACCTAACTAGTTCTTGCATAGATTCTTCTACATCTTTTTTATTCTTACCTTCTAATAAAAGTCTAATTTTATTCTCAGTTCCAGAATATCTAATTAAATCTCTAATACCTTTTTCTCTAATTGGTTTTAGAATATCTTCTAATCCATCAATTTTATCTAAAGGAATTTTTTCTGTTACTTTTAAATTTGTAAGAATCTGAGGATATAATTCAAATGGATTTAAAACTTCACTAGCTTTTTTTCCACTTCTTAAAATAAGCGCTAACACTTGTAAAGCAGAAGCTAATCCATCCCCTGTTTTTGCAACATCAGAGAAAATAATATGTCCACTTTGTTCACCACCAAAGTTTATTTCATTATTTCTCATTTGCTCTAATACATGTTTATCACCCACATCAGATCTTAATAAATTTAAGTTGCTTGATTCTAAATAATCTTCTAAAGCTTTATTACTCATCACTGTAGAAACACAAGCTTGACCTTTTAATGTACCTTCATTATTTAAAAAAGTACATAGAGCTCCAATAAGCTTATCTCCATCAACAACCTCACCTTCTTCATCAATTACAACTAATCTATCAGCATCGCCATCTAAAGCAATACCAATGTCAGCTCTATACTCTCTTACTATTTTTCCCACATGATGAGGATGTAATGCTCCACAATCTTCATTAATGTTATAACCATCTGGTTTATCATTAATAGTAATTACTTCCGCACCTAACTCATTTAAAATAGTAGGACCAACTTTATATGCTGCTCCGTTTGCACAATCAAGTACAATTCTCATACCATATAATGATAAGTCTTTTGGAAATGAGCTTTTAATTGAAACAATATATCTTCCAATAACATCATCAATTCTTTTTGCTGAACCAATATTTTTACCTGTTACTTGCTCATTTATTAGTAAATCACTATTTTGAAAGATTTTTTCAATTTCTGATTCACAACCAGTACCTAATTTATTACCATGATTATCAAAAAATTTAATTCCATTGTCTTCATATGGATTATGAGAAGCTGAAATCATAATTCCACCATCACATCTCATAGATTCCGTTAAATATGCAATTGCTGGAGTTGGCATTGGCCCAATTTGAATAACATCATATCCAACTGAAGTTAAACCACTTACAAGTGCATTTTCTATCATATAACCACTTCTTCTTGTATCTTTTCCAACAAGAATTCTTTTTGTAGTCGAATGTTTTCTGAAATAAATACCTGCAGCTTTAGCTAATTTTAAAACTGTAATTGCATCTAAAAACTCACCTGCTAAACCTCGAACCCCATCTGTACCAAATAGTTTCATTAATTTTTCCTAAAATTAAACTTATTTTAAACTTACTTTAAAGTTAATTGGCTACCATTCTATCCTTAAAAATTTTACAAAGAGGTTAAATAATTATGGCAAATCATAAATCTGCTGAAAAAAGAGTAAGACAAACAAAAGTAAAAACTGAAAGAAATAGATTTTACAAAACAAGAATTAAAAACGTAACTAAAGAAGTTGTAGCTGCAATTGATGCATCTGATAAAGAAAAAGCAACAGTAGCAATGAAAAGTGCAAACAAATATTTACATCACTGTGTTAGTAAAGGTATCCTTAAAAAAGCTACTGCTGCTAGAAAAGTAAGTAGATTACAAACAAAAGTGAATGCTATATAATTATTAAAAATTAAATATTTTTTATTTAGTCTATAATATTATATAAATACATACAACTATGCAACAAGATAAACTACAACCATTTATAGACAGATACAATGAGATTAACGACCTGTTAATCTCACCAGAAATAACAAGCGATATTAAGAGAATGACTGCTCTTTCTAAAGAGCAATCTTCTATAGAACCCACAGTTACTTTAGCAAAAGAATATCTTCAAAATATTGAAGATATTGAAGAAAACAAAATGCTACTTGATGATGAAGATTTAGGTGAACTTGCAAAAGAAGAACTTAAAGAACTTGAAAAACGTCAACCTGAAATCGAAGAAGAAATCAAACTACTAATGCTTCCAAAAGATCCTAATGATGATAAAAATATCTATTTAGAACTTAGAGCAGGAGCTGGTGGAGATGAAGCTGCAATCTTTGTAGGAGACCTTTTTAGAGGTTACCTTAGATATGCAGAGAATAATGGTTGGAAAGTTGAAATCATGAATCAAAGTGAGAGTGAATCTGGTGGTTTCAAAGAAATCGTTGCACTTTTTAGAGGTGACCATATCTATTCAAAGTTAAAATTTGAAAGTGGTACCCATAGAGTTCAAAGAGTTCCTGCTACAGAATCACAAGGAAGAGTACATACTTCTGCTATTACAGTTGCTGTTATTCCTGAAGTTGATGATGTAGAAATAGAAATTAATGCTACTGATTTAAAAATTGATGTAATGAGAGCAAGTGGAAATGGTGGGCAATCTGTAAATACTACCGATTCAGCTGTAAGAATTACTCACTTACCAACTGGACTTGTTGTAACAAACCAAGATCAAAAATCTCAACATAAAAATAAAGATAAAGCTATGAAAGTTTTAAAAGCTAGACTTTATGATTTAGAGATGCAAGAGAAAATGGCTAAAGAAGGTGCAGATAGAAAAGAGCAAGTTGGAACTGGTGATAGAAGTGGAAGAATTAGAACTTATAATTATCCACAAAACAGAGTTTCAGACCATAGAATTAATTTAACACTTTATAGACTTGATTATATTATGAATGATGGATTATTTGACGAAGTAATCGATCCATTAATAACAGACCATCAAACAAAACTTATCGAGGCAAATGGGTTATAAGCCCATTTGCTTTTTTTAAACTCCTAACTACAAATTATTATTAACAACTAATTAAGATGCATTGTCTTATCATTAGTAAGCTTCAAAAAGGAGTTTAAGATGAATAAATACATTATAATCTGTCTTTTATTTTTTTCATTTACATTTGCAGACAATCCAAAACAACTAACACTTGCCTGTGATTCATATGAAGATATAATCAACACAAAAAATATTGAGCAAAGTATGAAAGATGGTGCAATTCCTAGAAATTGTCTTCTTTTAACATCAAATGCAAAGATTACGATTATTGATGATAAATTAGAAGACTCCAGAATTGTTAAGATTTTAGTAATAGATATAGATTCATATATGTATTCATTGAAAGAAGATATAATTATTACAAACGAAAATAAGATATAAATAGATGATTGAGATAAATAAAGCATACACGCATTATAAAAATAAAGAAGTATATATTGTAAAAGGTTTCTGTAAAATACAAGAAAATGATATTTGGGTTAATGCAGTATTATATAAACCTAATAATTGTGAAGGACTATTTGTAAGAACACTCAAAGAATTTGAAAAAAAGTTTACTCTAAATTAAAATTTAACTGCCTATTAAATTATCCCTAAATTCCTTTATGCTAATATTTTATCTTAATATAAGAAAGGTAGAGAGATGAAGTATAGTCTTCCCAGTATTTTACTAAATCCAAATAAATTCGATTACTCTTTAGATGATTTAGAAATTACATACCTTAAAGATGCAAAAAAAGATTTAATAAAAAAATATTATAACTTAGTATCTAAATCTATTTGGAAAGCTATATTAAATAATCTTAAAAGAAGAATAGAGTTTTATGGTACCAATGACTTTATTGATTATTTAGATGATAGTGAAAAAAATATCTACTTTAGAAATAGTCATACTCTAACTGAAAAACTATCACTTCTAAGTAATCTTGCAATTATAAAAAATTGTTTAAAACTTAATATAATAAGTAGTAAAACATATACTGTTTTAAATTTCTTTTATTGGTTTCATAAAAATGATTCTAATGAACCAGTTTTATTTGAAGACATTGTTTCGATTATTACATTACTAGAAAAAAATTTATTTAAATTAAGAATTGATTATAAAGTACCAGAATTTTATATCCAATCAACACAACAATCAAAGAATACTCCTCCTAGAGAAAAAAGAAGGAAAGATGATTTTGTAAATCCTACTACTTTCCCTCCTAAAAGACGGAAAAATGATTTTATAAATACACAAACAAAAAAAATCAAAAAAGAAGATTTATTTATAATGCAAAGAACTCCAAGTCCTAGACGTAGAAAAAATGATTTTATGCATTTAGATGAAACTTCATTAAAAAGAAGAAAAGATGACCTTCTTAATATCGACAATAATTTAAGAAGAAGAAAAGAAGATTTTACAGATGAAGAAGAGTTTCCTAAAAGAAGACAAAATGATCTTACTTATGAAGAAAACCAATTTGTCCCAAGAAAACGACGAAAAGATGACTATCTAAGTAATCAAACTATACCTAACCCTAGACGCAGAAGAAGAGACGACTAACTTAATATCAATACTTTCATACTTCTTACGAGTAACCAAAATGTAACCAACAAATTATAAACTTCCATAACAAATTTTTACGGAGATTATAAATGACAATGAAAAAAACAACAATTGCTTTATTAGCAACTGCAGCACTTACTGTATCTTTAAGTGCAAGAGATCAAATTAAAATGGTTGGTTCATCAACTGTTTACCCATTCGCTTCTGCTGTAGCTGAAGAATTAGGTGCTACAACTAAATACCCAACTCCAGTAGTTGAATCAACTGGTTCAGGTGGTGGTATGAAATTATTTTGTGCTGGAAATGATATGAATACTCCAGACATCACTAATGCATCAAGAAGAATGAAAGCTAAAGAATTCAAAATGTGTGAAAAAAATGGTGTTACTGACATCACTGAAGCTGTAGTTGGATTCGATGGTATTGCATTTGCTCAAGATAAATCAAATACTCCTTTCAATGTAACAAAGAAACAAATTGCTTTAGCAGTTGCTGCTGAAGTTCCTTCAAAAGATGGTAAATCATTAATTAAGAACCCATATAAAAGATGGTCAGAAATTGATGCTTCTTTACCAAATAGAGAAATTATTGTTTATGGACCACCAAAATCTTCTGGAACAAGAGATGCCTTTGAAGATATGGTTATGAAAGGTACTTTCAAAAAAATGTCTGTATATACTGACCTTTACAAAGCTGACAAAAAAGCTAACAAAAGATATAAAAAATATGCTGTTGTTAGACAAGATGGTGTTTATGTTCCATCTGGTGAAAATGATAATATTATCGTTCAAAAATTAACTAAAAACAAAAATGCGTTTGGAATCTTCGGATACTCTTTCTTAGTTGAAAATGATGACAAATTAGCTGGTTCAAAAGTTGATGGTGTATCTCCAACTCCAGATGCAATTTCTTCTGGTAAATACCCAATTTCTAGATCTTTATTCTTCTATACTAAAAACTCTCATAAAAAAGATGTTCCTGCAATCAACAAATATGTTGAAATGTTCATGTCAGAAAATATGATTGGAAAAGAAGGTATTTTAGGTGAAATCGGACTTATATCTTTACCAGATGCTCAAAGAGAAGAGATTAGAAAATCTGTTACTATGGGTAAAAAACTTACTTTAGACGATTTAAAAAAGCACTAATTACTAATTAAAAGAGAGACTTCCTTCTCTCTTTTATTAGCTTTATAAATGGACTTTTATCTGTTAGAGCGAAGAAGAGATAAAAGTCTATTTATAAGACTACTTATAATATAAAGGCACTTAATGTCAACAAAAATTGACGTTGACAAACTTGATTTTGCTTTTCAACCAATTGTAAATACTTATTCTGGTAAAACCTATGCAGTAGAAGCATTAATCAGAAATACAGATAAACTTGGATTTAAATCAATACAAGACTTTTTTGATGAATTGAACAATGAAGAAATACTCTTTCAAATAGATATACTTCTTAGAAAAAAAGCAATTGAAAAATTTAAAGAAATAGAATTAGACAATTTAAAACTATTTTATAATATTGACAATAGAATTTTATCAATGCCTGATTTTAAAGTTGGAGAAACTAGTCAAATGTTAAAAGATGTATCTCTAAAACAAGATACTCTTTGTTTTGAAATTACAGAACATCACTCTTTTCAAGATGAAAACTTACTAAAAAAAATTATTCATATATACAAAAAACATAATTTTAATATTGCAATTGATGACTTCGGAACAGGTATTTCTGGACTTCATTTATTATATATAGCAGAAGCAAATTTTATTAAATTAGATAGATTTTTCATACATAAAATAAATAGTGATTCAAAAAAAAGACTGTTTTGCTCTTCAATTGTTGAAATGGCTCATATAATGGGAATTAAAGTAATTGCAGAAGGTATTGAAACAATTGAAGAATACTATACGTGCAAAGATATAAAAGCAGATTATATACAAGGTTACTTAATTGCAAAACCTACATTAAATACAAAACACATCGAAAAATCTTATTCTAATATAAGAGGTTTATTTGAAAAAGACCGAAGAGATATTAACAATAATTTTATTGATAAATCATATATAGAGAGAATCGTTCCTTTAAATATTAACTCAACTTTGCATGAATTATTTATATATTTTAAAGAACACACACAAAATACATTTGTTCCTATTATTAATAATGAAAAAAAAATTGAAGGAGTGATTTATGAAGTTGATATTAAAGAACTTTCATATTCACAATATGGTTTATCCTTAGCAAAGAATATATCCTTTAAAACTAAACTTAGAACATATATAAAACCTGTTTTAGAAATTGATATTTCATGGGGGATTGATAAAGCCTTAGAAATTTTTAATATGAGAAATGATTCTAAAGGTATTTTTGTTAGAAAAAATGATATTTACTATGGATTTATCAATCTAAACAATCTTCTATCTCTTTCATATAAAAGAAATCTTGAAATTGCACAAAATCAAAATCCATTAACAAAACTTCCAGGAAATAAACAAATTGATACATTTATACAAAGAGTATTTAAAAAAAATATAAATTCTCATATAGTTTATTTTGATTTTAACGATTTTAAGCCCTTTAATGACCATTATGGATTTAGGCAAGGAGATAGAGCAATATTGATGTTTTCAGAAATTTTACAAAAAAATATTTCAAATGAAAACTTTATTGCACATATTGGTGGAGATGATTTTTTTGTTGGATTTCAAGAAAAACAATTTGAAGAGGTCTATTCTTTGATTCATGAAACACAAAAAGAGTTTAAAAATAGTGTCTCTAGTCTATATTCAGAAGAAGACTTAGAAAAACAATTTATCATTTCAAAAGATCGTTATGGAGTAAAAAGAGAATTTAAGCTCTTAAGTATAAGTGCTGCAATCATTGAAATCAAAAGAAACTGTAGTATAGAAACTTTTAATTCTAAGATAGGGAAAATCAAAAAATTATCTAAAGAGATTAGCCATCCACTGGGAGTTTGCTGTCTTTTGTAACCATTATGTAACCTAAATTCTTTACAATATCAAAAATTAATAAAGAAAGGTACATTCTTTTGCATACATTTGAATCAAAAAACAAATCAACTGAAATAAAAGAAAAAGCCATAAAAATAGCATTGATAGTTGCTTCAACTATCTCTATTTTGACAACATTTGGTATTTTATTTTCTATTTTGTTTGAAGCTCTTGCTTTTTTTGAATTAAGAAGCTTTTGGTATTTCTTGACAGGAACAGAATGGTCACCAGGTATTGTTGGAAGTAAATTTGGTGCCGTTCCAATTTTTGCTGGGACATTTATGATTACTCTAATTGCTATGGCTGTTGCTATTCCAATTGGACTTGGAAGTGCAGTTTACATGAGTGAATATGCATCACATAAAACAAGAGATTATCTAAAACCAATATTAGAAGTCCTTGCTGGTATTCCTACAGTAGTTTACGGATTCTTTGCGGCAATTACTGTTGCACCTTTAATAGTAAAAGGAGCTGCAGCTATTGGATTAGAAGCCACATTTAACTCAGCCCTTGCTTCTGGTGTTGTAATGGGAATTATGATTATTCCTGTGATTTCATCATTAAGTGATGATGTGATTCGTGCAGTACCCGACTCTCAGAGAAAAGCCTCTTTAGGACTAGGTATGACTCAAGGCGAGACTATTAAAAATATTGTTTTACCTTCTGCTCTTCCTGGAATTATTTCAGCAACACTACTTGGGTTTTCAAAAGCTATTGGTGAAACTATGATTGTTGTTATGGCAGCAGGTCTTAGACCAAACTTATCCTTTAATCCTCTTGAAGATATGACGACAGTTACAGTTAGAATAGTTGATGCACTTGTTGGTGACCAAGCATTTAACTCGCCAGAAACCCTTTCAGCTTTTGCCTTAGGGTTAGCACTATTTGCTGTTACATTAGTTTTAAACATTGTTTCATTAATGCTAATTAGAAAATTTAAAGAAAAATATAAAGTGAATACACTATGAGTAAAAAAAATAAAAATAAAAACAACCCATTTTATGATGCTTCATTAAACGGAAGACATAGAAGTTCAAAAAGATTTAAGACGTTTACATTATCTTCTTTAATCTTTTCAATTGCATTTTTGGCATTTTTCCTTTTTGATATTATTTCAAAAGGAACTCCTGCATTTGAGCAAGCATATTTAAATGTGCCAGTTACATATAACGAAAGTACTATCAAAAATAGTAGAACAGCAGTTGATAGAAAATATAGAAAAGTTATATCAAGAGCTTGGTTAAGAGGTATTCCTAGACTTGTAGAAGCTAATCCAGAACTTATGGGCAAAACCGTTGATACTTGGGTTTTAGCCGATGACCAAGTTGATCAATATATCAAAGGCCATTATTACAAGCTTAAAAGAAAAGATAGAGCTTTAGTTGATGATATGAAAGCAAATGGAAATGTTGAATTACAATTTAATAAAATTTTCTTTACAAATGGAGATTCTAAAATTCCTGAATTTGCAGGTTTAAACTCAGCTGTTGTTGGTTCAATATTGACTTTACTAATCACAATGGCATTTGCATTTCCAATTGGAGTTATGACTGCAATATACCTTGAAGAATTTGCAGAAGACAATAAATTTACACAGATTATTGAAGTAAATATTAATAACCTTGCAGCTATTCCTTCAATTCTATTTGGTCTTTTAGGTCTTGCAATATTCATTAATCTTTTTGGACTTCCAAGATCTTCACCTATGGTTGGGGGATTAACATTAGCACTTATGACTTTACCAATTATTATTGTAAGTTCACGTGCAGCACTAAGAGCTGTTCCTGATTCTATTAGACAAGCAGGATATGGATTAGGATTAACAAAAATTGAAGTTACACGTGACCATGTTTTACCTTTAGCATTTCCAGGAATTTTAACT
>LLEJ01000116.1_pt1 | contig 11848 bp, 13 predicted proteins | sample 595831 | NCBI WGS metagenome assembly LLEJ01 (sample SAMN02919310, study PRJNA255460) | bioreactor metagenome | biome: chemostat; feature: culture 2011_10.1; material: sediment; isolation source: day101 10degC chemostat 2011 inoculated with Wadden Sea sediment taken from... | place: Germany: Bremen... | reverse complement strand
CTGTAAAAATAAATTATTAGAAGCAAAGACATTTTAGATGCACAAAACTTAACAGGTAAAGAACAGATAAAAGCAGTAAGAGAGTTAAGTGATTTTATCTCTTCAAAATCTCTTTCTACACTAAAAGAAATCTCAGTGGATAATCGTAGTTCAGAAGAACTAAAAAAAGTAGCTTTAAAATCAATATCTTCAGTAGAGACTACAAGGTCTTATTATGCAGTTGCAGAAAAAGCATTCTTTGGTCTTAGTATGGGTTCTGTTTTATTACTTGCAGCAATTGGTCTAGCAATTACTTTTGGTGTTATGAAAGTAATTAATATGGCTCATGGTGAAATGATGATGATTGGAGCATATACTACTTATACCTTACAACAAATTATGCCAGGACTTATTGAGTATTCAATTATTTTAGCAATTCCTGCTGCATTTATAGTAAGTGGTATTGTTGGAATTATTATTGAAAGACTAGTGATAAGACATTTATATGGAAGACCGCTTGAAACTTTACTTGCAACATTTGGGATTAGTTTAATCTTACAACAAATAGTTAGAACTATCTATTCTCCTTTAAATCAAGAAGTTAAAACGCCTTCTTGGATGAGTGGGGCACTAGAGATTAATAGTGCATTGTCTTTAACATATAATAGATTATATATTATTATCTTTGCTCTTATTGTATTTGTTGGTATTTTATTACTTCTAAATAAGACGTCATTAGGACTTAAAGTACGTGCTGTAACACAAAATAGACAAATGGCACAAGCAATGGGAATAAAAACTTCATGGATAGATGCAATGACATTTGGCTTGGGTTCTGGGATTGCTGGGATTGCTGGTGTTGCCTTATCTCAACTTACAAATGTAGGTCCAAATCTTGGACAAGCTTATATTGTAGATAGTTTTATGGTTGTAGTATTTGGTGGAGTAGGTAACTTATGGGGAACACTTATTGGAGCAATTACACTTGGTGAGATTAATAAGTTTATCGAACCAGTTGCAGGAGCAGTTCTTGCAAAAGTAATCATACTTGTATTTATCATTTTATTTATACAAAAAAGACCTAGAGGATTATTCCCTCAAAAAGGTCGAGACGCACAGGATTAAAAGATGAAAAAAATAGAAAATACAAAAAGAAAACTAATTTTATTACAGATTTTAGAAAAAGACAAAGGAGGTAAAATAGTTTTATCTATTTTAGCTTTTGTTGTTGCATATGTTTCATTTGCAAACCTTTTTATTAGTCCTGATTCGGCCTTTTATATTTCTACATATACAGTAACACTTTTAGGAAAGTACTTAGCCTTTGCATTACTTGCCCTTGCACTTGATTTAGTATGGGGATATATTGGAATATTAAGCCTTGGTCATGGAGCATTTTTTGCTCTTGGTGGATATGCAATGGGTATGTATCTTATGCGTCAAATTGGTGATAGAGGCGTTTATGGAAATGCTGAACTTCCAGACTTTATGGTATTTATGAATTTAAAAGAGTTACCGTGGTTTTGGTATGGTTTTGATAATCCTATTTTTGCATTAGTTATGATTATGTTTGTGCCTGCTGTTCTTGCTTTTATTTTTGGTTACTTAGCATTTAGATCAAGAGTAACAGGTGTTTATCTTTCAATTATAACTCAAGCTATGACTTATGCACTTATGTTAGCATTTTTTAGAAATGACATGGGATTTGGTGGGAATAATGGACTTACAGATTTTAAAGATTTATTAGGCTTTGATTTATCTGCTGATAGTACAAGAATTGCTTTACTTATTATCTCATTTTTAGCTCTGTTTATTGGCTATTTAATAGCAAGGTTTATTATGAACTCTAGACTTGGACGTGTTTGTATTGCAATACGTGATGGTGAAAGTCGTACAAGATTTATTGGATATAGAGTAGAACAATATAAACTATTTATATTTGTAGTTTCAGCTGCTATGGCTGGAGTTGCAGGAGCTTTATATGTACCTCAAGTAGGTATTATCAATCCAGGGGTATTTTCTCCATTATTTTCAATTGAACTTGTTATTTGGGTTGCAATTGGAGGAAGAGGTACTTTATATGGAGCTATTGTAGGAGCATTTATTGTAAATTATGCAAGTACATATTTTACATCTGCATTACCAGAGGTTTGGTTGTATGCACTTGGAGGATTATTTGTATTTGTAACACTATTTTTACCAAAAGGTGTTGTAGGGTTAATTTCAAAAATTAGTGTAAGTATGAAAAGAAAAGAGAAAGAAGAGGTTCAAAATGTTACTGCTTAAACATGAAAATGAAGAGAATATTGGTGAACTAAAACGTGGTGATAGAATCCTTTATCTTGATGATGTAACAGTTAGTTTTGATGGGTTTAAAGCTTTAAATTCTTTGTCTTTACATATTGAATATGAAGAATTAAGATGCATCATTGGTGCAAATGGTGCAGGAAAATCAACTATGATGGATGTAATTACAGGTAAAACTAGACCAGACCATGGACATGTTGTATTTGGTCAAGCTGTTGATTTACTTCAAATGGATGAACCAAGTATTGCTGAAGTTGGAATTGGAAGAAAATTCCAAAAACCTACTGTATTTGAAGGTCATAGTGTATTTGAAAACTTAGAATTAGCAATGAAAGATGATAAAAGATTTTTTAAAACACTATTTGCAAAAATGAGTGGTGAGCAAAAAGATAAAATTGAACAAACTATGAATCTAATTGGATTAAAAGATTTTTATAAAACAGAAGCTGGAATTTTATCACATGGTCAAAAACAGTGGTTAGAAATTGGAATGCTTTTAATGCAAGACCCTAAATTACTCTTAGTAGATGAGCCAGTTGCTGGAATGACGCCAGGTGAAGTTGAAAAAACAGGTCAAATTTTGACAGACCTTTCAAAAAATCATTCTGTTGTAGTAGTTGAACATGATATGGAATTTATTAGAAGCATTGCAAAAAAGGTAACCGTTTTACATGAAGGTTCAGTTTTAGCAGAAGGTTCTATGAAAGATGTTCAAGAGAATGAAAAAGTAAGAAAAGTGTACTTAGGAGAGTAGGATGATAGAAGTAAAGAATATAAATCAATTTTATGGTCAAAGTCATACTCTTTGGAATTTGAGTTTAGAGATTAAGACTGCAAGATGTACTTGCCTTATGGGAAGAAATGGTGTTGGTAAAACAACATTGACAAAGGCAATTATGGGATTGGTTCCTATTAAAGATGGTGAAATCATCTTTGAAGAAAATGATATTTCTAAATTAGGAAGTGAGAAAAGAGCTTCTCTTGGTATTGGGTATGTTCCACAAGGAAGAGAGATATTTTCACAACTTACAGTAAGAGAAAATCTTGAGATAGGATTACTTGGAAATAGAAATGGTCTAAAGCATGTACCTGATAAGATATATGAATTGTTTCCAGTTTTAAAAGAGATGTTAAAAAGAAAAGGTGGTGACCTCTCAGGTGGTCAGCAACAGCAGTTGGCTATTGCTAGAGCTTTGTGTTTAGAACCAAAGATATTGATACTTGATGAGCCATCTGAAGGGATTCAACCAAACATCGTACAACAAATTGGAAATGTAATAGACTATCTTACTAAAGAGGAGAAAATTACTGTAATACTAGTTGAACAAAAGTTACCATTTGCAAGAAAACATGGAGATGACTTTTTCTTAATTGAAAGAGGAAGAGTTGTAGCAAATGGAGAAATTGAAGAACTAAATGATGAAATAGTAGAACAGTATTTATCAGTATAAATGAGTATATCTTTTGATTTTAAAAACAATATCTTTTCATTAAATAGGCTAAATCTTCCTAGTCGTTACTACTATTTTAACGACAGTGAAAACTATATAAAACTTTTAAGTGTAGGTGAGGGAATTTTTCCTAAAGATAGGCTAAAAGCTAATATTGAATTAGTAGATTCATCTTGTATTGTAACGACTGAATCTGCAACAAAAGTCTATCCTTCAAAAAAAGAGTTTGGAATAAACTATATAAATATAAATCTTTTAAATTCAAACTTTGAATTTTTAAATGATGAACTTATTTTATATAAGGATTCAAAACTTTTACAAATACTAAGAGTAAAAGCAGATGAAAACTCAACTTTTTTTTATAGTGATATTTTGACACAAGGAAGATCTTATGAGCATTTTGATTTTGATTCTATGCTTGTAAGAAATAAATTTTATATAAAAAAAGAGTTGGAATATTTTGAAAACTTTGAAGTTGAGGGTTCTGAGCTTAAAAACTATATTAAAAGACATAAGAATAAAAACTATATTTATTTGAAAGTCTATATAAAAACTAAACAAAATGGTCATTTTTTAAACACCCTGCATAAAGCTGGATTTGACTCATTTTGTTATACTAAAAATAAAGAGATGATAATAGGTTCTATTAGTTCAGACAATATGATAACAATCAAAAAAAAGCAAAAAGAACTTTGGAGTCTTTATAGAAAAGAACTAGAAAAAAAAGAGTTTAATCTAGGAAAACAATAATTTAAAAAAGAGAGGTTACAATCAATGTTTTTAACAAATCGTGAGCAAGAAAAATTGATGATTTATACTGCTTCAAAACTTGCCTTAGAGCGGAAAGAGAGAGGTTTAAAACTTAACTTCCCAGAAGCTGTTTCTGTTATTAGTTCATTTATACTTGAGGGTGCTAGAGATGGTAGAAGTGTTAGTGAACTTATGGTTAGTGCCACAAAAGTTTTAAAAGCTGATGATGTTATGCCTGGTGTTGCATCTATGATGCATATGGTTCAAACAGAGGCTACTTTTGATGATGGAACAAAACTTGTAACTGTTCATAATCCAATTGCTCTAAGTTCTGATGATAATATTCCAGGAGAATACTTTATTGATGAAGGTGAAGTAGAATTAAACGTAGGAAATGAAAGTATCACTGTAGAAATTGAAAATATAGGAGATAGACCAATACAAGTAGGTTCTCACTATCACTTTTTTGAGACAAATGCTTTTTTAGAGTTTGATAGAAAAAAAGCTTATGGAAAAAGATTAAATATAGCCTCTGGAACTTCTGTAAGATTTGAGCCAGGTAGTAAAAAAGAGATTGAACTTGTAGATTTTAAAGGTAAAAGATATATTGCTGGATTTAATGGTTTAGTAAATGGATATTTAGATGAAGAAGAAACAAAAGAAAAAGCCATGCAGAATTTAGAAATTTTTTTAGGGAGTAGGTCATGAGAATATCAAAACAAAAATATGCTTCAATGTATGGACCAACTACAAATGATAGATTTAGATTAGCGGATACTTCTTTAATTGCTAAGATTGAAAAAGATTTTACAACATATGGTGAAGAGAGTAAATTTGGTGGTGGAAAAACTATTAGAGATGGTATGAGTCAATCTCCACTTGCTGTTAATGTTGCTGATTTAATTATTACAAATGCAATAATTATTGATTATACAGGTATTTACAAAGCTGATATTGGAATTAAAAATGGAAAAATATTTGCTATAGGTAAAAGTGGAAATCCATATAATTGTGATGGTATAACTGAAGGCTTAGAGATAGGGGCAAATACTGAAATACTTTCAGCAGAAGGGAAGATAATCACTGCTGGTGGTATTGATTCACATATTCATTTTATAAGTCCTGGACAAATAGATGAAGCCTTAGCAAGTGGAGTAACTACTATGATTGGTGGAGGAACTGGACCAAATACTGGTACAAATGCCACAACTTGTACTCCAGGTGAATTTCATATTCATAAGATGATGCAATCTGTTGATGATTTACCTTTAAATTTTGGATTTATGGGAAAAGGAAATAGTTCAAATTATGAAGCTTTAAAAGTACAAGTTGAAGCTGGGGCTATGGGTCTTAAACTTCATGAAGATTGGGGTACAACACCAAATGCTGTAGATACTTGTCTAAAAGTTGCAGATGATTTAGATGTACAAGTTGCTATTCATACAGATACCTTAAATGAATCAGGTTTTGTGGACAATACAGTAAATGCTTTTGGTGGGAGAACTATTCATACTTTCCATAGTGAAGGAGCAGGTGGTGGACATGCCCCTGATATTATGAAAGTTGCAGGATTAGAAAATATTTTACCATCAAGTACAAATCCAACACTTCCATATACAAAAAACACTATTGAAGAACACCTTGATATGCTTATGGTTTGTCATCATTTAAGTCCAAAGATTCCAGAAGATGTAAGTTTTGCTGAGTCAAGAATTAGAGGTAAAACTATTGCAGCAGAAGATGTACTTCATGATATAGGTGCTATATCTATGACAAGTTCAGATTCTCAAGCTATGGGTAGAGTTGGTGAAGTAGTAATAAGAACTTGGCAAGTTGCAGACTCTATGAAAAAACAGCGTGGTGCATTAGACCTTGACAATGAAAAAGATGATAATGAAAGAATTAAAAGATATATTGCAAAATATACTATAAACCCTGCTATTGCTTGTGGTATTGATGAACATGTTGGAAGCGTAGAAGTTGGGAAAATGGCTGACTTAGTTTTATGGACTCCAGCATTCTTTGGCGTGAAGCCTGAGATTATCATAAAAGGTGGATTTATAGCCTTATCTATGATGGGTGATTCAAATGCTTCGATTCCAACACCAGAACCAAACATGTATAGACCAATGTTTGGAAGTTTAGGAAAAGCAGCTGCAAAAACTAGTGCTATTTTTGTATCACAAACTTCACTTGATTGTGGAGTTGAAAATAAACTTGATATAAACAAAGAGATATTGGCAGTTAAAAACACAAGAAATATTACAAAAAGAGATATGAAGTTAAATGATTTTATTGGGGATATTGAAGTTGACCCTGAAACATATGATGTAAAAGTAAATGGCGAGATTATCGAATCACATTATATGACGGAACTTCCTATGGCTAAAAAATATTTCTTATTTTAGGATAAAGACGTGATTAAAAAAGTAACAGAGATAAAAAGAGATATTGAATCAAAAGATAGTGTAGAATTAGATTGGTTTGATATGCAAAAACCAAATTTATGTGCTATTTCAAAAGAGGGTGTTGAGTTTATTGTAAAAGCTAAATATACCCACCTTCATGAAGGTGATATTTTAGAGTGTGATGATGGATATAAAATCAAGATTTTAAAATCTGAAGATAATATTTATACTTTAACTTTTAGTGACCATATTACTTTTGCAAGAATTGCATATGAGATAGGAAATCGACACCAACCTGTATGTATAGAAGATTATAAAATCACAATACTAGAGGATATATCAACAGCAGATATTATAAAGTCCTGTGAATCAATAAATAATGTTGAAGTTAAAAAGAGTAAAGGCCTTTTCAAACCAAATGGAAATGCTCATCACTCTCATTAAGAAGAAAAATGAATAATACAAAAGCACTTAGTAGATTTATACAGATACTTGATGGAGTATTTCCTTCTGGTGCCTTTGTTCACTCTTTTGGATTAGAACCACATATTGTTTTAGATGTTGTAAATGATAAGGATAGTTTAAAACAATTTCTTGAAAATATAATTGTAGACCAATATCAAAACCTTGAATTTGTAGTTGTTAAAAAAGTATTTAAACTTTTAGAGGAAGAAAAATTAAAATTTATCTTAAAAGAAGATATGAAATATGCTTCAATGCTGAGCTTTGAATATGCAAAAGCCTCTAAAGACTTAGGTGAAAATTATTTAAAACATATTGGGTTTGATATAAAAAAAAGATTGTACAAAACTATTTTGATGAGGTGAAATCTAAAAATAGCGTAGGAAATGAACTTTTTATTCTAAGTTCATATGCATATGAGTTAGATTTAGATGTAGATACTTTTTTACTTTTATGGTGTAAAAAGTCTTTGATAAATATTGCAAGTGCAAGTCTAAAAATATCAAGAATAAAACCTTCCGAAATACAGCAGATTTTATTTGAATTTGATGAGATAATAGAAGAATCTATAAAAAATAGTTCCAAAAAGATGAGTAATTTTAATCCTCTGTTTGAAGAGGTAATTTTCTCGCATTTAAATTTAGAACCAAAAATGTTTGTAACATAGAATATAGGAAAAGAAATGAGTATAAAAATAGGAATAGCAGGACCAGTAGGAAGTGGAAAGACTTCTATAATAGAAAAATTAACAAATATGTTAAAAGATGAATATACACTTGGAATAGTTACAAATGATATATATACAACAGAAGATGCTAATTATCTAAAAAGTAAACTTGAACTTAATAGTGAACAAATCATAGGTGTTGAAACAGGTGGTTGTCCTCATACAGCTATTAGAGATGATATTTCAATGAATCAAAAAGCAGTTGAAGAGCTTGAAGAAAAGTTTAATCCTGAAATTATTTTTGTAGAAAGTGGTGGAGATAATTTATCAGCCACATTTTCTTATGAATTAGTTGATTACTATTTATATGTAATAGATGTAGCACAAGGTGCTGATATTCCTAGAAAAAAAGGTGCTGGACTTTTATTCTCTGACCTTCTAATATCAAATAAAGTTGATCTATGTCCTTATGTAAATGTTAATTTAGAAGCTTATAAAAAAGATGTACAGATTAGTAGAAAAAATAAACCAAGTCTATTTCTAAGTAATCAAGATGAAAAGAGTTTTGAAAAATTGAAAGAGTGGATTTTGGCTTTATTGTAGATATAAATAATAGTTGTTTTAAAAATATGAATAGCCAAAATATACAGTTCTTTAGTCCTTTTCATATCATTTTATTATGTTAGTGTTTCTTTAAGGAATATTATATGAATGAAAATATCACAATAAATATAAAAGGTATAGAACCAGACATTGTTAGTAGCTTAGAAAATAAATATAATAATATAAAAACATTTAAAGAGAGTGATAGTATAGGGATACAACTTGAGATTTCAAAATCATTTCATAAAAGTATATTGATAAATACTTTAGATGAGTTTTTAGATAACTTTAACTCTATTAAAAAATTTGAATTGACTTCTTGTTGGTTTTTTGATGAAAAAAACTCTTTAATTGAAGGCCCTAAAGAGATTTTTTTATTAACAACTAAAGAGGTTCTTTTTTTAAAAATGTTAATCCAAAGTAAGAGAATTATTACTTATAATGAGATGTTATGTACTTTATGGAGAAATGGTGAAGAAGTATCCAAAAATGCGATGAGGTTATTTACTAGAAATATTAAAAAGAAACTTCCTCCAAATATTTTAAAAAACTTTCAAAATAGAGGTTATAAATTAGTTATATAACCTCTATTAAAAGAGTTTTATAAATAAAACTAGAAATTAATAATAGTTTTCATCAAGATACTCTCTATATTTTTTTTGTAATTTTTTTGTAATCTTTCCAACTTTCTTATTTCTAATAATTATACTATCGATTTTTGTAATAGGGGTTATTTCACCGCTAGTACCTGTCAAAAAAGCTTCATCAATAGAAGATAATTTATCTATAGTAAGAGGGAATTCAACAATTTTCAGGTTGTTTTGTTTGCATAAGTTCAATACAAAGTTTCTTGTCACACCATTTAATATTCTATTTGTAGCGGCATGAGTGTATATAATGTCATCTTTTACAAAAAAAACATTTGTAGAGGTTCCTTCTGTGATTACTCCATCATGGACAAATAAAGTATCATCATAACCATTCTCTATTGCAGTTTGTTTTGCAAGGCAATTGGCCAATAAAGAGATAGCTTTTATATCACATCTAGCCCATCTATTATCAGGTAGGGTACATACTTTAATGCCATTTGTATATGAATCTAAGTTGACTGCTTTTTTAGATAAAAAAGCATAAACTCCTGCTTCAAGTTTCTCTTTTGGGAAACTATGGTCTCTTGGAGCTACACCCCTAGTGATTTGCATATAATAGAAAAGTTCATCTTCCTTGTTATATGAATTTTTTATAAAAAGATTTTTATAAATTTCTTCTATCTCATTTTCTAATTTATATGAGATTTTTAGTTCATCTAAACTTCTTTGAAATCTATTTTTATGTTCTTGAAGTTTAAATATTTTATTATTATAAATTCTAAAGCCTTCATAAGCACCATCTGAAAATACATAACCTCTATCTGCAACATTAATTAAGGCTTCATTTTCTTCAAAATATTTACCATTTACATAAACTATCATATTTTATCCTTTTACTAGTAGTATAATCTCAAAGTATCTCAACTAAATTCTTTTTTTATAATTTTACGAAAAGTAAGAGATTTAAATGTGACTTTTTATTGATTTATTTCAAAAAATTAATGTTTTTTATTTAATCTTTTATGTAGAATAGTCCAATTTCCACAAAAGGCTATTTATGAACTTAGAAAAACTATATGAGGATTTTTTTTTCACTGTAAATTTGAAAAAAATCTAAATAAAAAAACACTTGATGCATATAAGACAGATTTAAATCAATTTTTAGAGTACGAAGATATAAAATCTGTAAAGATTAATTTAATAGATAAATATCTACTCAAAGAGTATATACAATATCTCTATTCGATAGATTTAAAACCAAGGTCAATAAAAAGAAAAATTGCAACACTAAAAGTATTTTTCAACTTTTTAGAATTTGAAGAGATAATTGAACTAACACCTTTTCATAAACTAAAAATTTCTATTAAAGAATCTAAAGAACTACCAAAAACAATAGAATCAAGAAATATCACCAAACTATTTAAATATATTTATAAAAGAAGAAACCTAAATAAAGATATAAATTCCTTTTCATATAAAATATTAGTACGAGATATTGCTATTCTAGAAATTCTTTTTTCAACTGGACTTAGAGTATCAGAAGTAAGTTCTATCAAATCAAATAATATCAATATAAAAACAGGGTATATAAAAGTTTTTGGGAAAGGTAGAAAAGAAAGAATCATCCATATTTGTAATAGTGAAATAAAAGAAATTTTAAGAGAATATGTGTCTTTATTTAAAAATGAAATAGAAAAAAATGATTGGTTTTTTATAAATAGACTAGGAAATAGATTTTCAGAACAATCAATAACTAATATGATAAAAAAATATCAAAAAGAATCAGGAATAATTCAAGAACTAACACCTCATATGTTTAGACATTCTTTTGCAACACAGCTTTTAGAAAAAGGAGTAGATATAAGATATATCCAAAACTTTTTAGGTCATGCCTCAATCTCTACAACACAGATATATACACAAGTAAATGAAGTTCATAAGAAAAAAATATTAAGAACAAAACACCCTAGGATGGATTTTAATTTTTTAGTTTGAATACATGATAATAGGAAATTATCATGACAAAAAAAACAAATAATCTTTCTGGTAAACCATTAAGCTCTTCTCAATGGCTTTATGATCATCATATAGCTAAGCTACAAGAAAGAAAAGATTTTATAAAAAAAATATTACAAAATTATAAACCTAAAACTATTGTTGATCTTGGGTGTGCCACAGGTCTTTGGCTTGAAATAATAAATGATGTTGTAAATTTTGATTGTGAACTTATTGGTATTGACTCAGATGAAAATGCAATTTTAGAAGCAAAAAAAAGAAGTAAAAACTGGAAAAGAAAAATTTCTTATATAGTTAGTGATTTTACTAATTTTTCAAAATTACCTAATGCAGATTTATATTTAGCATTTAACATTTTTCCTTATGTTATGTCAGTTGAAATATTAATTGAAAATATAAGGATGAAATTAAATAAGAATGGACAATTAATTTTAAGACAATATGATGGAGCAGCAATTAGATTTGGACCAATGGAACATGAATTAAGAATAGAATTAGAAAAAGTTTTGTTTAATTCTCTTAATAGTAGTCAATTATTTAAACATTATGATTTAGATAGAGTTTATTTAGCTATAGATAAATCAAACTTTGTAGAAAAAAAACTGGATTTAGAAC
>LLEJ01000115.1_pt1 | contig 11930 bp, 10 predicted proteins | sample 595831 | NCBI WGS metagenome assembly LLEJ01 (sample SAMN02919310, study PRJNA255460) | bioreactor metagenome | biome: chemostat; feature: culture 2011_10.1; material: sediment; isolation source: day101 10degC chemostat 2011 inoculated with Wadden Sea sediment taken from... | place: Germany: Bremen... | reverse complement strand
ATAATTATCTTTATTTTCTTCAAATTTAATTAAAAATCTATATTCATTTTCATAAGAAAATTCATTTCGTTTTAACTTAAAAAAGTCTATATATCTATCTGCCCCACGGCCCTTATCAAAGACCTTAACTAAATAATCGTTTGCCGAGTTAATAATATTTTTTTTATCTACATATTTTACTTTAACGAACTTAATATTATCAGAATTACTAATTTCAGCACAAAAGGAATTGACAATTAACTTAATTAGATTTTCTAATTTTATTTTTATCATAATTCCATTGTCTAATCCATTCGTATGTGATTTCCACATTCCTTCACATTCACTTCCAATATTCCAGCATTGGGCATAAAAGTTTTGACTTAAATTCTTTGCACTGCAAAATTCAATATTATTGCTATTATTAATTTTTTTATATTCAACTGAAGATAATAAATCTTCAAAAACATCATAATTTTTTATCCATGTTCTTGGCTTACTAAACTGTAATGAATCATTTTTTAAACAAGTGCAAAATGTATTTAAGGTCATATATCTTGTCAAAATTGGTTCTGTAGATACTAATTCAAGGGTTTTATCATCTTGAATTTTAGTAGTGATTATTTTTATACAATCCTTTTTCATAAATATTCCTTTTAATTATTTTATTATAACAAAAAGAAATAAAACTGTTATCCAATGACAGTTTTTTATAATATTTCTACAACGCCGAGATTATAAAAAAATGGCGTTGTAGAATAGTTTTTTAAAGTGCTTTAGCTGTAATTCTTGATAGTCTTTGTGCAAACGCTACTGCATCAGTAATTTCCATACCTTCAGATAGTTTTGCTTGATCTAACAGTACCCATGAAACATCAGATACTAAAGAATCATTATCTAAACCATTTAGTTTTGTAACAATTTCATGATCTGGGTTGATTTCTAAGATTGGAGCAGTTGCTGGCATCTCTTGTCCCATAGCTTTCATCATTTGAGCCATTTGTTGCATTTGAGCATCACCAGCATCTTTTACAACACAAGATGGAGACTCAGAAAGTCTGTTTGTAACTCTTACATCAGAAACTGATTCACCTAAAATATCTTTGATTTTTTTAGTGATATCTTCAAATTTTTCTTCAACTTCTTTTTTCTCTTCTTCTGATTGCTCTACTTTTGGAGCTTCTGCTGAAGTAATATCTTTAAATTCCCATTCTTGGTATGCACCATACATAGGAGTAATGATTTCATCAATTTCTTTATCATCTAAGATAAGAACTTCGATATCATTTTTCTTATATGCTTCTAATAATGGAGAGTTTCTAAGAACGTTTTCATTTTCACCTACGATGTAGTAGATTGCTTTTTGTTCTGAATCTGCACCATCTTTATATGCTGCAAGAGAAGTCATCTTTTCAGCTTTTGAAGATTTAAATCTAATTAATTCTAATAAAGCATCTTTATTTGTGAAGTCTTGGTATGCACCCTCTTTAAGTGGTCTATTGTATTGCTCAATAAATGCTGCATATTTCTCTTCATCTTTAGAAAGTTTTTTAATTTCTCCTAAGATTTTTTTAACAGAACCTTGTTTGATATTTGCCATAACTCTATTTTCTTGTAAGATTTCTCTTGAAACGTTTAATGGTAAATCTTCAGAATCAATAATACCTCTTACAAATCTAAGGTACGTTGGTAATAACTCTTTTTCATCATCAGTAATAAATACTCTTTTTACGTATAACTTAACACCTGGTTGGTAATCAGCTCTATACATATCCATTGGAGCAATTGAAGGGATATAGAATAAAGTTGTATATTCATTTACACCTTCAGCTTTTGTATGAATAACTGCCATTGGGTCTTGAGAATCATGAGAAATAGACTTATAGAAGTCATTGTACTCTTCTGCTTTTAAATTAGATTTTGGTTGCATCCATAAAGCTGTTGCTTCATTGATTTTTTCATGTCTTTTTTCAATAGATTTTTTAGCTTCTTTTCCAGCTTTTTCATCTTCTTCACTTAACTCTTCTGTTACTTCTTCTGAATAGTTTAAGAAAATTGGGTAAGCAATATGGTTAGAATATTTTCCAACTATAGTTTTGATTCTTTCTTTTACTGCAAATTCTGCTGCTTCTTCATCTTTTAATTTGATATAAATAACAGTTCCAGCTGACTCTTTTGTAACAGGTACTAAATCAAATTCACCAGTACCATCACTTGACCATTTGTAAGCTTGCTCTTCACCTGCTTTTTTAGAGATAACATCTACATGAGAAGCTACCATAAATACAGAATAAAAACCAACACCAAATTGACCAATAAGATTAGAATCTTTTTTAGCATCACCTGTCATAGCTTCAACAAATGATTTTGTTCCTGATTTTGCGATTGTACCGATTGAAGCGATTAAATCTTCTTCATTCATACCTACACCATTATCAATAATAGATAATGATTTATCTTCTTCATCAAAAGAGATATTAACTTCACCTGACCAGTCTTCTGGTAACTTAGCTTTGATATTTTCATCTGTAAGTTTTAAATAGTTTAGTTTATCAATTGCATCACTTGCATTTGATACAAGTTCTCTTATAAAAATCTCTTTATTTGAGTATAAAGAGTGCGTCATTAAGTGTAAAAGTTGTCCTACTTCTGTTTGAAACTGATGTTTTGCCATAAATTTCTCCTATATATTTTAATATTTTGTAAGTAGAATTTTATCACAACTTTATAAAAGGAAGCTAAAGTTTAGAGTTTTTTTAGCACTTATATATGAAAAGTGCTAAATTAGTGTAAATAATTATTAAAGAAAAAGGTATTATAATTGATTATTAAAGAAAAGGAAAAAATAATGTTAGCAAAGATTTTTAACAAAAGAACTATTTATTTTGTTATAACAGGATTTATAGCAATCATGGTTGGAGTTGTAGGTGGAGTTGTAGATATAGTACAAACACAAGGTGTAATAGAAGCTTCTGAAACTTTAGGTTATCCCTTATATTTTTTTACTCTTCTTGGTATATTTAAAGTACTTGGAGGAATTGCATTATTACTTCCTAGAAGTTTTGATAGACCTAGATTTATAGCCTATATTGGTTTTTCTTTTGACTTTATATTTGCTTCATTTTCTCACCTTAGTGTAGGAGATGGTTTTGTAAAAATAATAGTTCCATTGGTATTCTTAGGATTACTAACTATTTCATATAATTTAAAAAGTAAATTCTAATTCAAAAACAAGATTAAAATTGATAGACTACAATTTGAATAAAGGATAAATATGAATAATGAAAAATTTATAAATGATTTAAATGATATATACGAATTTTTAAACTTTCAAAAAAGTAGTATCAATAAACTGATATCTTATTTAGAAAAAAAAGAGTTTGATAAACTAACTATTATAGAAGAGTTTGCTTCTACTTTAAATTTAGAGATGAATGATGATTTAAGATTTGCACTTGTTACTAGACTTGTAAATTTAAGAGATGACTCTTTAGTTCAAGTTCTTAAAAAAAGTGGAAAAAACGAAGATAAAATTATAGAGCTACAAGAAAAAGCATACTGCTTTGTGAAAGACTTTTGGCATGAGAAACATAAAAATACAATTGATTATATAAAACACAATAATTTATTAACACCTTTTTATCAAGAGATATTTCAAGGTGTTTACAATGTTGGTCTTAAAATGTCATCATGGCAAAGTTCATGGACAGCTCATATTATAAATGGAATAAATAAAGAACTTTTAAATATGTTTGAAGGTGATGAAGAGAAAGTATTTGAATACTTAGAAAAACATCATTTATTTGATTTAGGACATAACAATATACTTGCAGATAGATCTTACTCTGCACTTGTAAAAGAAAAAGATGAATACCACTCACAAGCTTATATAAAAGCTTTCAAAGAACAAACAACAGCAGTTATAGATGAACTTGAAGAGTTTGAAGAAAAACTAATAGAGCTTGAAGATGAAACATATAATCAAAAATGGGATTATATTTTATATATTCAAAATCTTATCAAAGCATTTGGTGAAACAAAAACACATCTTTTAGTTGAAAGATGGGCAGATGTTGATAGAGCTTGGATGAAAATTAAAACTCCTATTCAAATTGGACATCCACTTGAATACTATGAAGACCACTTTAGAAAAGCAGTTGCTTTAGAGTGGGATATAAGACTTACAAATCCAGAATTTGCACAAAATGATAATAGAGTAAATAAAATAAAATCAGCTTTTGCAAAAATCTTTGAAGAGTTTAAAGGTAACAATGAATATAAAGCAATATATAACTTCTCTTTAAAATCACTTGATGAAGTACAACTATATATTGGTCGACCTGCCCTATTTTTTGGAGCAGAATTCAATGGGCTTTTTTCGGCACAAGTTGTACCAAATGATGAAATAGTATCGAAAGAAGCAGGGAAAAAAATCTTTGCATTTTCAGATGAAATACTTCAAACAAGCAGAGCAAAACCATTTTTAAAACTAAGTCGTGAAGTTTTTGGTCAAGAGCTTTTAACTGAAGATAGAAACTTTTTATTTAATGAAACTGATGCATGGCACCAAGTTTATGATATTACAACTATCGGACATGAATTTGGACATATTTTATGGTGTGATGAAGAGACAGAAACTCTTATGAACAAAACTGGAAACTTCAAAAATATTGAAGAGTTCAAAGCTACAACTGGTGGTCTTGTATCTTTCTTCTTAGATGATTCAAATGATGAAAAAGAGTTGGAACAACAAGTACTAATAGATACAGTTAAAAGAGCTGTGGGACTTATAGGATGGATGGAGGTTGATGAAGTGCAACCATACTATTGTGAAGGGCTTATCCATTTAAATGGATTATTTGATTCACAAATTCTAACTTGGGAAAATGAAAAACTAAATATTGACCTTTCAAAAGAAAGATATGAAGAGCTTAAAAGATGGTATATTCAAACTTATACAAACTTAGCAGATCATTATTTAAATAAAAAAGATGCTACAGAGTTTTTAAATCAATTTGCAGTAAAAGAAGATAAGTACTTCATGCCTGTAAATAAAAAAATAGACTCTTTCGTAAAACACTACTTTGCAAGATACCAAGAAATTGGTCAAGAGTTAGATACAGAAGATAAAAAAGAAAACTATTTAAAATAAGAGGTTTTAATCTCTTATTTTAATACTTGGACTTATCTTTTCCCAATCTTCCATTAAATCTTCTTTTAGTATAAATGTATCTTTTGAGGTAGCTATATTATGATACTCGTATGGTGTAACTACTAAAAGTCCACCTTTTATAATTGATGTAAAAGTATTTGTTTTTATTTCTGTTCCACTAAAGATAGAGAATTTTAATTTAAAACCACTTATATCATGAAAAGTAGAATCAGTACGTACAAAATGTTTATATCTGTTATAAATAAGACAATCAAGTAATACTTTTGAACCATCAAAACTTAATCCTATTTTATTTACTTTTCCTATTTGTACATTTTTATAATAAATTGGAGCATCTTCACTTACACTAGAAGGATGTAAAGAGACAACTTTTAGAATCACTCCATCTTCTGCTTTTTTAACATTTTCTAAATTATCATATCCATTAAAAGTTGTTTTTATTTTTCTTTGTTTACTAGTTTGTATACCAATATTTATAGGCATGATAGTTGAACCTACATTTTCAATTTGGTTTAATGACAGCTTAGGTTTTTTAAGATAAAAAGTAGTTCCTTGTTTAGCAAATTTTTCAAAATCTTTAAATATTTGAACTTTTACTAAAACTCTGTTTTTTGAGTTTAAAGATATATTTGTAACTTTTCCAACATCAACACCTTTATAAGTTAATTTAGAAAATTCTGTTTTTAAACCTTCTACATCATCAAAATATATTTTGATTGTATTTGAAGAGTTTTGCATACTATCTTTAGAAGAAAATATTTGATAGTTCTTATAACTCTTATTTGAACTATTATCGAGTTCTATTGAACCATTTAAAAGAGAAGAAAAATTATCAAGCTCAAATAATACTCCACTTAGACTAGCATCTAATTTTAATACACCTTTTTTATAAAATCTACTTTTTTTAGTGATATATTTTTTATATTTTGAATATATAAACATCTTTACTTTTGATTTTTTATCATCAAACTTTATTGATTTTACAAAACCTATCTCTTGATTTTTATAGTTGATTGATTGATTTTCTTTTATTTCAAAACTATTATCAAAGTAAGCACTTATAAAAGAACCTTCGGTTTGCACTCTTTTTAACTCTTCTACATCTTTGTAAGAGCTATAGAGTTTGAAACTTTTTTTTGTATATTTTTCATTTCTTTTTATATCTACAAGGGAGATTGCTCCATCAAGTAGAGGTTTAAAACCTATATTATTTATATTTAAATCTAAATCTTTAAGTTCTACAAGCTTTGAACTCATATCATAAAAAAAGTGTTTTATCATTTATAAGTTTTTTATATTTTCTTTTTATAATTGCTCTTATTTTTACTTTCTTATAGTCCTTAGTTAAAGTATAATCAAGTACTTTCCCTATCTCAATATTTTTAAAATATATCTCTGATTTATTTGATATTGAATTTAGATTTTCACTATATAGAGTTACTATAACATCACTTGCAAAAGATTTTTTTGAATCTTTTTCTTCAATCTCAAAAAAGAAAGACTCTTTACCTTTTTTATAATCTATTGAAAGATAATTTCCTCGTACAACTGTCCCTAGATTTTTAATCCCATCTAAGCCAATCTCTGCCTCTTCTAAATAAAATTTACTATTTTTTGTTAGAAGATATTTATAATTTTCAAATAAATAAGCTTTTACAATTACATCATCAGAACCTAAGTGTAACTCTTCTACTTTTCCTACTTCTATTCCTTTATACATAATAACAGTATCTTTTCCAATACCTTTTGCACTTAAGAATTTGATATTTAAAAAGGTTTTTTTGACTAGATCATTTTCATCTTCATATAATACATAGTATTTATCTTTAGACATTTTAGGTGCATCTTTTTTGGGAGTTTGAACTGTTATTCCACCAACAAGGGCAGAATATAAAGAACTGACTTCTAAACTCATACCAGATGCTCCAAAATTAACTTTTAGTGCTTTATTCATAACAAAACTCGAGCTATCATTTACAAGATCATTGTATTTATCGTAAATATAAGCTTTTAGATATACATTTTCATCTCTAAACTCTTTTGAAACAATTTCTCCAATTTGGAATTTATTAAAAAATATTGGAGTTTCAGTTTCAACTAAATCAGCTCTAGAAGAAAGAATTGAGACATAATACCCCTTCTCATCTAAATCAAAATCTGGTTTACTATCAAGTCCTATAAAATCATATTTTGGATTAACCTTTTCTAGTTCTTTTATGTTTCTGTATTTTGGTGAGATTTCAATTTTATTTCCACTTAAAATAGTTCCAAGGCCAGAGATTTTTGTAAGAGATACAGTTGGTTTTTTTATCCAAAAACTAGCCCCTTCTGAGGCAACATATTTTGCAACGTCACTATTTACAAGAATATTTACTTTTACACTATTTAAATCATTTATTGCTATTTTGGTAACTTTACCTAACTCTAAACCTCTATACTCTAAAGGTGTAACTCCCTCTTTTAGTCCTTCTGCACTTTTAAAAATAACAGAGATATTTGTTCCTTTTTTAGAATAGCTTTCATATACTACCCATCCTAAAATTGATAAAACTATTAAAGGTAAAATCCATACAAAAGAGATAGATTTTTTTTCTTTTACTGTTGGTTTATATACTACTGTTTCCAATTTCTCTTCATTATTATCAGTCATCCCAAATAATCCTTGTATCAAATCTATGTGCAGCAATCATTGTTAAAACTACGACTAAAGAAAAAGATGTGGCTGCAACTCCACCTTTTATATTAAAAATCTCATCAAGTTGTACCACTGAAGCTAATAAGGCTACAACGTATATATCAATCATAGACCATTTTCCAATTGCTTCAATAAAATAAAAAATTCTTAGTTTTGTTTTATTTTTCATTTTTATATTTATACTTAAAGATGTAAAGATAAACAATAAACCTAGAAGTTTTATAAGTGGTATTATAACACTTGCTGTTAAAATAACTATTGCAATAAAGTAATCACCATGGCTTAAAAAAGAGATTACTCCTTCAATTATTGTACTTCCTTCTTCAACACCAAGTTGAGTTACTTCCATCATAGGATAAACCATTGCAGGTACAAAAAGAAAAAGTGCGGTTAAAACTAAAGCCAAAGATACTTGCAAAGAATTTTTTACTCTTCGTCTAACAGTATGATTACAAGAAGTACATTTAAAAGAAGTATAGTCTTCTTTTTTATACATTTCATGGCAATTTTTACAAGATATTAAAACCATAGCTTACTTCAAAACACTTTTAATATTAAACTTCTTATTTGACATATAAAACATAAAAACATACGCTAGCATAATATAAAATCCAATATCAAACCTAGTAGAAGAAATCATTCCTATAAGTTTTATATATGTAACTATGATACTAACAATAAAAACTTCTATAAAACCCCAAGCTTTGAAAAAATGAAAACTATCATGAAGTGCTCTTTTAGGGAAAAGCTTTCTTTTCATAGAGTTTTGAATAAAAGCAAAAAACTATAACAATAGAGTTTAGAACAGGAGCAATAATAATTGTAAAAAATAGAAGTAAGGCTACAAAAATAAAATCTTGTTCTAATAAAATCAAAAACGTGTGAAACAAAGTTGTACTTAACTCTTTTCCATTTATATTTAAAGTTATCAAAGGATAAATATTTAATAAAATGAAAAGTAAAAGTGCAGAAATTGCATAATACAAAGAATCTAAACTATGATTATCTTTATATGTTAGTTTTCCACTACATCTAGGGCATTTTAGTTTTTGTTTTTTTAAAGTCTCTTCTTTTTCTATAAAAAGCCCACAATGGTAGCACTCTATGATATTATTCATATAAATTAATTAAAAACTTTTTTCATATTAGATTGTCCAAACTTGTTATAAATTTTTATTGATATTAAATAATATTATATTTAACTTTACGTTATATAATATTTAATTTGTCCTAATACTAAACTTTTTAAATTAATATAGTTTTCTATAGAGTTTCTAATGAAAAAAAATATAAATTATGAAAAAATTAAAGGTTAATAAAAATATGCAATACAATATAACGCCAGCACAACTTGGACAAAGACCTCAAGTACAACTTCCAGACCCTAGAATACTGCAACACTTAGGAGAAGAAGGAATGAGAAAATTAATATCAGACCATTATGATTTACTAAAACAAAGTAATATTAGAGGGCTTTTCCCTCCAACAGATGAAGGTTTTGAAATGGCAAAACAACACTCTGCTGATTTTTTTATTCAAATTTGTGGAGGAGAGCGACATTTTGATAAAAATAGAGGAGCTCCACGAATGGTAGGACGTCATGCTCCATTTGCTATTACTTTAGAAGCTAGAAGAATATGGTTAGAATCTTATATTATGATTTTATCTACTTTAGATATGAGTGATGAATTAAAACAATCATTTTGGAACTACTTGGATATCTTCTCTATTTGGATGGTAAATACTCCATCTGAATCAAATAGTCAATTTCATTCATAAAATTAGTGGACTCTATTTCGTCCACTTCTTTTTGCATTTTTTAAAGAATTTTTTGCACTTGAAATCAACTCATCCTTTTGAAAAGCTTTCTCAGGTTTAATAGAAGCCATTCCTATACTTATTGTTAAAACATTTGATGCAATAGAGTTTTCATGAGGTATATGTAATGATTTAACAGAATCAACACAATTATTTGAGATTGTTTTAGGCTCTTTAGTATTTGGAAGTAAGATATAAAACTCATCTCCACTAAATCTAGATATCAAATCACTTGGACGATTACAATGGTTTACTAAAATATTTGCAACAAGTTTTAGACACTCATCACCTTCTTTCCTTCCATAAATATCATTGAAAGCTTTAAATTCGTCAATATTTACAATAATCAAAGAGATATCTTGCTTTTCCCTTATTGCTCTTTTAAACTCTTCGTCAAATCTTTCAAGGAAATACTTTTTATTTAAACATTGGGTGAGAGGATCAATATGTGCATGAATTTTTAAAGTTTGATTTTCATTTAAAATTTCATCTGTTCTTTCTTTTATTTGATTTTCAATATATGATTTTTTATAAGTTTTAAAATATGTAAAAACAAGTGCAATAATAATAAAGAAAACAGCTAAAGAAGTGATTTTTATGATAAAAAAGTTACTATCAATTTGACCATCTTCATTATAAAAATGTTCTATATAAGTAGTAATAGAAATATAAAGAATCAAACAAATAGAAAGTAACGTTGTAAAATTACAAAAATTAACACTTTTTGTCTTCATCAATAACCCTAAAAAAATATTTAAAGTTATTCTACACTCTTTTTTTTTAATTTCCTATTGTTAAATCATAAAAATCAAAAAATATAATCTTAATTTTTTGTTGTTGAAATGCCAGGAGCTTCTTTAGTTCCTATATAGTCATCAACTTGACTATTATATTTTAGATATGCAAAAAATGCTCCAACTAAAATACAAAAAACAACAACAAGTCTTACAATATTTCTTTTTTCTTTTGGTTCTTTATCGTTATAGTCATCAATCTTTTCTAATGATAGTTCATCGTCCATATTACTTTTCATAGTAACTCCTAAACTTTTTTCTGACTATAACAAATTTGAACTTAAAATAATAGTCATAAGTTCAACTTATGATTTATTTTAATATTTAATTAATCTAAACTTATAATAATGAAACCATCATCTGATTTACAGCTACTGCTATTTCTTTGATATCTTTGTTTTCATTTGTCATAAATCTATCAAGGTTGTCTCTAACTTTATAAAATGACTCTTTTTCATTATTTATAAAGTTTGCAAAGGCAATCTCTGGTTCTTCATTTACTCTTTGGAATTCTAATACTTTTTTTGTATAGTGAACAACAATAAACTCAATAAACTGTAAAACCTGATTTCTTAATATCATATCATTTCTTGATGAAATTTTTATTCTATTTAATGAAATGATAATATCTAAGATATTAAATTCATGGATTAAAGAATAGAATAAAACAACAACATCTTTAAATGAATGAGTTGTATTAGCTTTTATAACAATAGCTGGAACTGCAAATCTTAAGTAATCAATAACTGAGAAGAATAAATTAAACTCATCGTCACCGTCAATTAAATTGTCAACACGTTGATTATGAACTTGCGCTAATAAAGAGAATAACTCTTCTTTATGGTCAAGAATATGTGCCGCATCAAGTTGGTTTTTCTTAAGATATTTAACCATCCACCTTGTACTTGAATATAGAGTATATTCTAATTTATTTATCAATCTATATTGTTTCTCTGCATCCATTTCATAATCTAACGATGCAATTCTTGCTCTTATTTCTTTTGTTCCAAATAGCTGTTTTGCTACAAGGTATGATTTGATTTTTAATAAATATCTATCAAGCCCTAGTTTTTCATAATCACTTACAAAAGTACAACCTTGAGAGTTTATTATAATATCAGCCATTTTTGTTGCGATAATTTCACGTCTAAGTGGATGATTTAATAACTCATGCTCATACGCCCCAACAAATGATTTAGGAAAATATCTATATAAATACTGTACTGCAAACTGTTCATCAACTAAAGTTGATTCTAACAATAGTTTTTTTACAAATATTTTTGAATATGATAAAAGTGAACTTAATACGGGTCTTACTATTGAACCATCTATATCAATAATATCATTAATATTTTCATTTTTAGGAATAAAAAATGAAGTTCTATTGAAAGCTACAACATTGTTTTCTAAAACTTCAATAACTTTTATAAAATCATTTAAATATCTTCGTGAAAATCTTTCATCTATTGAT
>LLEJ01000114.1_pt1 | contig 11984 bp, 13 predicted proteins | sample 595831 | NCBI WGS metagenome assembly LLEJ01 (sample SAMN02919310, study PRJNA255460) | bioreactor metagenome | biome: chemostat; feature: culture 2011_10.1; material: sediment; isolation source: day101 10degC chemostat 2011 inoculated with Wadden Sea sediment taken from... | place: Germany: Bremen... | reverse complement strand
TGGTTCAAGCTAAAACAGAGAATAAAATTGGATAAAACCATCTTATTTGGTCACTGGGCCGCTCTGTCAGGTTTTGAAAATAAACACGCGATAGGTTTAGATACTGGCTGTGTCTGGGGTGGCACTTTAACCATGCTGCGCTGGGAAGATAAAACCTTTTTCAGCCAAGATAGCTTAGGCTAATTGTCAACAACCACAGAGCAATTGGCTTAAACTGGCGGATTAGGCCCTACTGTAAATAGAATCTACGTGTCCAAAGGGACACATTTTTCAAGAACGACAAACCGCATATCATGAGCATTTTTTTCATCCGCTAAAAACGACTCCGAATAGGTCTCTTTCCACTCGTCTCCCCAATCAGGAAACTTGGTATCACCCTCTACATCTAATTCTATGTAGGTTAAATACAAGCAGTCCGCTTTTTCTAAACACGCTTGATAGATAGATCCACCACCAATTATCATCACTTCATCATGCTCCGTAACAAGCTCAACCGCTTGTTCAAGCGAAGTAACACAATCTACACCTTCTATCACTCGCGATGCATCACGACTAATGACAATGTTTTGTCTGCCAGGAAGAGGACGGCCAATAGAATCATAGGTCTTACGACCCATAATAATTGGCTTCCCCATCGTACATCGCTTAAACCAAGCGAAATCAGCGGGTAAATGCCAGGGCATTTGATTCTCTTTACCTATCACTCTGTTTCTCGCCATTGCGGCTATCATGCTGATTTTCATTTTATAATACTTCTCGTTTAAATCACGGATCTGCGTCGATAGAAGAGTAACCCTGGCATCGCCAATCCAATGGCAAGGCCTGCGATAATAAACATCGCTTTCAAAAAGTTCTCCATCAATACCGACACCAATTCAGGGGTATAACCTAAATGATTTATCTCTACTAATGCGATCATGGCTTTAAAAGCAAAGACACCAGGAACCATGGGTATTAATGCCGCGACGGTAAACACCTTTGGATGTGCCAAAAACTTTCGAGACCAATAGACACCAATCATACCAACGATTGTCGCAGCAAAAAAAGTCGCCCATTCTATAGGCACACCATATTGAAGCATCAGATACCTTGAACCATGTCCAATCGCACCACCAACCGCGCAATACTTTAGTGCTTTTTGTGGCACATTAAATACAAGAGCAAAACCGACTGCAGGAATAGAGGCAAAAAACATATCATTTAGAAGACCAATTACTATTTCCATTATCCTACCCACCCCCAGACGCCGACCAGCGTCATTGCACCAACAATACCTAAACAGGTTGCCAGTGTTAACAGGCTTCCCATTACAAAACGGGCAATACCTATATTTATGTACCCCTTAACCATATCAGCAACAGAGTTGATCAATGGAAAACCAGGAACCAACATCAATACTGAAGATGCCATTGCTATAAAGGGGTGGTTACCAATACCATATACCATGGCTTGAGCGGAAATAAGTGTGGTGACAAAAGCCGTTACAGCAAAGTTAATTAAAGGGTTAAAGTGCCGATGACCGATCTCTTGTCTTACGATCATGCCAATAGCTGAGGCTAAAAAGGTTATCGAGACAATAGACCAATCACCTCCAGCCAAGTGACTAAATGATGCGCAAGATAGCCCTATCATTAGAACCACCAACCAACGATTATACCTAGCGGGACTGATCTTATTTAGTCTATCCTGTGCTAGAGAGTAATCTAATAACCCTTTCTCCATCATGATGCAGATACGTTGAATTTGAGTAACAACGCGCATATTTATGCCGCGATCTGGCGCTCGCCTTGTTGTCGTCATACAACGATCATGAATAAATGTCGTCACGACAATTGAGTTAGCAGACAAAGACACTTCTACTTCGTCAGCATCACTTGCTAACCCCATGCGTCGCATAATATCCGCAACCAGAGTACTTTCTGCTCCATGAGCCAACAACATCTGCCCTGCTTGAGCAACTAACCGAGAAATAGCGCGTTGCTTATCCTCTATACTCATATTTGTGTCCACTTAATGTCCTTATACTAGGGTCTGTTGATCTTTCGTGATCAAATTTTGTTCGAGATAAAAGCGTTGTAATCGCGGTGAGAGATTTGTAGCTTAATCATTCTAAGCTAAATAAGTTTGTGACCAACCCGTTATTTCCCTAGATTGGTATCATTTTATACCTACCTATTTATCTAACTCGCCTATACGCTATATATTGCCTCAAAATTCAAACGTATAACATGATTTGGGCATAAAAAAACCGCAACATACTGTCGCGGTTTCATTGATAAGATTAATTTAGAGAACATCAGTCACGAACATAGATAACATGACCATCATCTATATCGTCGTCGTCATCGTCATCATCCCAACCATCTTCTGTGATAACGTCTTTGCCAGATATTGCATCTTTATGATAATCGTCCCACATAAAGTCAACTTTATCTTCTTCAGTCAATTCAATCTTTTCTCTTGGAAGCGCATCCATGAAATTAGCGAGCTTATAACAAAGATCTTTGGTCCCGTTCTTGTTTACAGCCGAAATTTTGAAATACTCATCTTCCCATCCTAAAGCATCGACTATCTCTTGGATCTTCTCATTTGCTTCGTCTTCAGGAAGAAGATCCATTTTATTAAAGATCAACCAACGAGGTTTTTGCGATACTTTCTCACTGTACTGCTCAAGTTCGTCAATGATAGTAAGTGCATTCTGCACAGGATCACTACCATCAATAGGCAGAATATCAACCATATGCAATAGAACGCGACAGCGCTCCAAGTGCTTGAGGAAACGAATACCTAGTCCAGCACCTTCTGCAGCCCCTTCGATCAATCCGGGAATATCGGCAACGACAAAGCTCTTTCCAGGAACAACACTCACCACACCTAAGCTAGGGATCAAGGTTGTAAAGGGATAATCAGCGACTTTAGGCTTAGCCGCAGACACTGAACGAATAAAGGTCGACTTGCCTGCATTCGGCAAGCCTAGCATACCTACATCTGCAAGCAGTAGCAGCTCTAATCGCAGTTCACGCACCTCACCTTTAGTACCCATTGTCTTTTGACGTGGAGCTCGGTTCACAGAAGATTTAAAACGTGTATTACCTAGGCCGTGCCAACCGCCTTTTGCGATCATCACTTGTTTTCCATGCTCAGCGACTTCACCAACGATTTCATTGGTGTGTATATCTACTGCACGTGTACCAACGGGTACTTTAAGAACTTTGTCTTGCCCACGCTTACCAGTACAGTTGCCACCACTACCATTTTTGACCACGTTCACCAGGATAAAAACGCTGAAAACGGTAATCAATAAGGGTATTCAAGTTTTCATCGGCAACCAGATATACGTCACCGCCATCACCGCCATCGCCACCATCCGGGCCACCTTTGGTAATGAATTTTTCTCTCCAGAAACTTACAATGCCGTTACCGCCATCACCCGCTTCTACTTTTACAACCGCTTCATCTACGAATTTCATCTCTTACTCCGCACTGGGTGCAACTATTATCCTAAAGGGATAATAATAATTTTAGCAGATCCAACATCAATCAGATCGATCACCCAAGATCAATTACTATCTGCTCAATAGAACATAAAGAAAAAACTCTTTAGTCCAAGACATCTCTTTATTTATGTTCTGCTATAAATAAAAAACCCCGCCTAATCGGCAGGGCTTTTAAATTCAGCTTGAAACTAAAAATTAATCAGCTTCGATGCTTACGAATTTACGGTTTTTAGGACCTTTAACTTCAAATTTCACTTTACCTTCAGATAGAGCGAAAAGAGTATGGTCTTTACCGATACCAACGTTTGTGCCAGCGTGGAACTTAGTACCACGTTGACGAACAATGATATTACCCGCTAGAACTGATTCGCCACCAAAACGCTTAACGCCAAGACGTTTGCTTTCTGAATCGCGACCGTTACGAGTAGAACCGCCAGCTTTTTTGTGTGCCATTGTATATCTCTCCTAACTAAATTAAGCGCTAATACCAGTGATTTTCACTTCAGTGAACCACTGACGATGGCCTTGTTGCTTACGAGAGTGCTTACGACGACGGAACTTAACGATTTTAACTTTATCGCCACGACCGTGTTGAATCACTTCCGCAGTTACTCTACCGCCCTCAATAAGAGGAGCACCAATAGCAATTTCTTCGCCATTAGCTACCATAAGAACAGTATCGAACTCAACTGTTGCGCCAGTTTCAACGTCTAATTTCTCTAAACGAAGGGTTTGGCCTTCGCTTACTCGGTGTTGTTTACCACCAGATTGGAAAACAGCGTACATTTTTTACTCCGCTTTTTCCGCACAGCCTATGCAATTGTACGAGCATTTGGGGTGTGCGCTAAACTAATCATCAATAGGGCGCAGATTCTACGTGAATGTACTTCCTATGACAAGCCATATTTGTAAAAAAATGGCGAAAACATAATCGCCAAACAAAAGTGGGAGAATCATGCCTTTAGATGGTGTAATTTTCAATGTTTTTTAGTGTAATATTAGACAATTATTAGAAACAGATGCCCTTATGGGAACTGAACTCAGCCGGAAAGAAGATGGATTTTAAAGCTATCCAAGCACTTACTGCCAGTGACATGGTAAAAGTAAACGAAATAATTCAAGCTCAATTGAACTCAGAAGTAACATTAATAAACCAATTAGGTTTTTATATTGTTAGTGGCGGAGGGAAACGCATTCGCCCACTTCTTGCCCTTTTGTCGGCGAAAGCACTTGGATATCAGGGAAATGATCACCAAATGGCGGCTGCTTTTATTGAGTTTATCCATACCGCGACCTTACTCCATGATGACGTTGTTGATGAATCAGATATGCGTAGAGGAAAAGAGACCGCTAACATAGCCTTTGGTAATGCCTCTAGCATTTTAGTTGGCGATTATATGTATACTCGTTCTTTCCAAATGATGACAAGCTTAGGATCCTTAAAGATCCTTTCATTAATGAGTGAAGCGGTAAATGTAATTTCTGAGGGTGAAGTGCAACAGTTGATCAACTGCAATGATCCTAATACCTCTGAAAAGAGCTATATGCAGGTTATTTATTCCAAGACAGCTCGGTTATTTGAATCGGCCACTCAAATAGGTGCCATTCTAAACGACGCATCTGAGAACGTTGAGCTCGCAATGCAGAACTACGGTAAATACCTAGGTACGGCATTCCAGTTGATTGATGACGTACTTGATTACACCGCTGACGGGAAAGAGATGGGGAAGAACGTTGGTGATGACCTAGCCGAAGGAAAGCCTACCCTTCCTCTTATCTATGCCATGCAAAACAGTAACGAGCAGCAAAGCATTATGATTCGTGAAGCAATAGAAAAAGCAAATGGTATGGAAAGGTTGGATGATATTTTAGCTGTCATGCAAGAAACTGGCTCTCTCGAATACACCACTCAATTGGCCTATAACGAAGCAGACAAAGCCATTGCAGAACTTACTATCTTGCCAGAATCAGAATATAAAGAAGCATTGATCGCCCTTGCCCATTTGGCTGTAAAACGAAATAAATAAGGCGCAGACCTAGAATAGGCCGTGAGTGAGTGAGTGAGATAGTAGAAGAGGATTTCCATCACCCTCTTCTATATTGTTCCTAATTTAAATATTGTCTGCTTTCTCTTCTCATCGATAGAATTGTCCTTTTCAGCCATCAAAGATATCAATCTATAGAAAACAATATCGAATATGGCCATTTGCGAGATTTGAGCAACACTGCTCATCACACCGAGATGCTCTTCGCTATAAAAGAAAGGAAGGGTCACATCAGAAAGATCATTCAGAGTCGATTGACCACCTCGGGTAATCGCTATAACTTTACACCCTGATTTTTTCACGACCTCTACTCTAGAGACAATCTCTTCCGTTTCACCATTTGCACTCAATACCAATACCACATCTTTCTTACCTAATTGCCGAGCGAAACAATCTTGCAAATAACTGTCTGATTGGAAACATACGGATTTATTCAACTGCATAAATTTCTGCATGATATGAGACGCAACTACAGATGATGAGCCAAGGCTAAAAATAGCAACGGATTGTGCGTTAAAAAATGATTCGATACTTCTTCTATCCTATCTTCCGTCAATGACTCAACACTGTGCCCTAAACTTTCCGTTAATAAATAAGACGATGTTTTGATAATATTTTGCAAAGAATCACTTCGGCTAGGGTCGCTATACAATGAACGACTACTTCGTTGCACTTGCAATGCCATGTAATCGAACTTAAACACCGAGTACCCTTTATATCCCAAACTTTGAGCAAAGCGGACGATAGAGGCGTTGCTAACCCCACAACGCTTGCCAAGTGCAATCGCGCTCATTTCAGATATGTCGGTATCAAGTAATAAAAGCTGAATGGCAATTTTCATTTCAGCATCATTACCAACCTGCGATAACGATTCCAATTTTTTCATCAATTTAGACATAATTAACCTAACACAAGTGTGTTGCTCAATACATTTCAGGACGGAGACAGTCTAGGACGAGACAATAGTAACAAAAAAGGCAGCGTAGATACGCTGCCTTTTAATCACTGGATGACTTATTGTTACTTAGCGAACTCTTCGCCTTTAGTAATGTCACCATTCAACGTATCTAACATGCCATCAAGCGCTTGTGTCTCAAATGCACTCAATGTGCCGTAACTTAATACTTCTTCGACACCATTTTTACCTAATTTAACGGGCTGTGCGAAGAAACGAGTATGTTCACCAGCACCTTCAACGTATGCACACTCAACGATACCCTCTTCACCACTTAACGCTTTAACTAAAGCGATGCCGAAGCGACATGCTGCTTGGCCCATAGAAAGGGTTGCAGAACCGCCACCAGCTTTTGCTTCCACAACTTCAGTACCTGCATTTTGAATGCGTGTAGTCAGTGCAGCAACTTCTTCGTCAGTAAACTCTACACCTTCAACTTGAGATAGCAAAGGAAGAATCGTGACACCAGAATGCCCACCAATAACAGGAATACGGACTTCACCTGGATCTTTATCTTTTAGTGCCGCAATAAAGGTTTCTGAACGGATCACATCAAGAGTAGTAATACCAAATAAACGACGCTTATCGTATACACCCGCTTTTTTTAATACGTCAGCTGCGATAGCAACCGTTGTATTGACAGGGTTAGTAATGATACCAACCAATGCCTTAGGGCAAGTCACTGCAATTTTCTCTGCGAGAGACTTAACAATCCCTGCGTTTACATTGAAAAGATCAGCGCGATCCATACCAGGCTTACGGGCAACACCAGCAGAAATAAGTACAACATCAGCCCCTTCAAGTGCTGGAGTTGGATCTTCGCCAGCGTAACCTTTGATAGAGACAGGCGTAGGGATATGACTTAAATCAGCGGCAACACCCGGTGTAACTGGAGCGATATCATATAGGGCTAAATCAGTACCTGCTGGAAGTTGGTTTTTTAGTAAAAGAGCTAGAGCTTGTCCAATTCCACCTGCAGCACCAATAACGGCTACTTTCATAGTAGTTCTCCTTGATAAATTAAGATTAATTTTGATTCACGTAAATTTTATGTTGTTAATATAGGGTATACATACGAAATTAAATGAATCATTAATCGATTACAATTAATTAACGTCAGCTTTGCGACTTAGCGCAACTCACATATGACGTGCTACAAAAGTCGTATTGAAATCTAGAACTTACCTGTAATGGTAAATGTAGATGAGATGTAGCAACTCTAAAGTTTTTTGTCACTAATTAGAGTGATAAAAACAACAAATTTCGGGGGATTATTTGAAGAGTATAGCGAGAATGTGAGAAGATGCTGTCATTGAATGGTATGAGACGAATAAAACATCATGCGCAATACAGAAAAACAAGATAATTTAGTTAAAGCCTTTAAATCAATATTAAAAGAAGAACGATTTGGCTCTCAAGGTGAAATTGTTGATGCTCTGAAATTAGAGGGATTTGACAATATTAACCAATCCAAGGTATCTCGAATGCTCACCAAGTTTGGTGCGGTAAGGACGAGGAATGCCAAAATGGAAATGGTCTATTGTTTGCCTGCTGAGCTTGGCGTTCCTACCACATCAAGCCCATTACGTGAGCTTGTTTTAGACATAGACCATAACAATGCGATTGTCGTCATTCATACTGGCCCTGGCGCAGCACAACTCATTGCTCGTCTCTTAGATTCCTTAGGTAAATCAGAAGGTATATTGGGCGTTGTCGCCGGCGATGACACCATATTTATTACACCAACGATGAATGTGACGACCAAGCAATTGTTTGACTCCGTTTGTTCACTTTTTTGAATACTCTGGTTAATATTTTGAATCTATGCCGTGCCAATATGGTTTTTCTTTGGCAGATAGGTCAAAACCCAATAGTCGTTAAAAAAGCACTATTGAGATCGTGACTTGTGTCACAAATAAAAACTCTCCTTGCATGAATCAGTCATTACACTAAATGACTGATTTTTCTGTGTAAAACAAAAAACCAATCGTTCACTATCCCTCTGTAGCACAAAGTTCACCTTTGATTTATTTAGGATTATTATAAGTAGAACCCTTTTTTTGTTACCATACGGCCACTTTTTCATGAATTTGATTGAAAAAGATGCCTTTTCCAGACAGGAAGCGCCTGTAACAGCTAGACTTAAGCACTACAGGATAAATAATAAATAAAAAGGAACATTCATGGCATTTCGAAAACTTGTCCAAGTTGGTGCAATTGCAGCAACAATACTGGGTGCAAGCGCAGTTAACGCTCAGGAATTTATTACTATTGGTACTGGTTCTGTCACTGGGGTTTACTACCCAACTGGTGGTGCAATTTGTAAACTAGTAAACAAAGGACGCAAAACCCATAACATTCGTTGTTCTGTTGAATCTACTGGTGGTTCGATCTATAACATCAACACCATGCGTGCAGGCGAACTAGACTTTGGTGTTGTCCAGTCTGACTGGCAATATCACGGATACAACGGAACAAGCAAATTCTCAGAGCAAGGTGAATTTAAAAAGTTACGTGCAATGTTCTCCTTACACACCGAACCATTTAACATCATAGCTCGTTCAGATTCAGGAATTAATGGCGTTGCAGACCTTCAAGGTAAGCGCGTAAACATTGGTAACCCAGGGTCTGGTGATCGTGCAACGATGGGTGTGGTAATGGATGCATTTGGTTGGACAAATGACAGCTTCAAGCTGGCTTCAGAGCTGAAAGGTTCAGAGCGTTCGCAAGCACTTTGTGACAACAAAATCGATGCGTTCATTTATATGGTTGGTCACCCAAATGGCTCTATCAAAGAAGCAACAACATCATGTGATGCTAAACTTGTTTCCGCGACAGGCCCTGAAGTTGATAAGATTGTCGGTGACAACCCATACTATACTTATACCTCTCTACCTGCAGGAACTTACCGTGGTACAGAAGGAGATATTAATAGCTTCGGTGTTGCCGCAACGATGGTGACTACAACCGATGTTTCAGATAAAGTTGCCTACAATTTAGCTAAAGCAGTCTTTGAGAATTTTAGTACCTTTAAGCGCCTGCACCCTGCGTTCGCCAACCTTAAAAAAGAAGATATGGTAAAAGCAGGTATCTCTATTCCTCTGCACCCTGGTGCCGAGAAATACTACAGAGAAGTTGGCCTTCTTAAATAATTAATTTAAGTTATTCGTTAAATTAAGGAGGCATTTGCCTCCTTATCAATTTATTTGTTAAAGATTTTCTTTAACACTATTTTCAGATAAATCCATTTGCTGTACTAAGCTAAAACGGAGCCGCTCTGTTTGAAAGGTAGAATCTTTCACCTTTTATAACCTAAACATATTTCGCTCTTGCTTTGGCATACAACAATAGACCATCAATATAAGGATAAAGTACATGACGCAGACAACCAAACCGTCTCCAGATGTGCAAGAAATGGTGGCCCAATCCGATACAGGAGCCCGAAACCCGAAAGGCGTTCCTGGCCGCGTTTTATGGTTTGTGCCGCTTTGCTGGTCATTATTTCAACTTTGGTACGCATCACCATTACCGTTTATTTTCAACTTTGGCGTACTTAATGATACACAAGCCCGATCTATCCACTTAACATTCGCTATTTTTTTAGCATTTACGGCCTATCCAGCATTTACCCGTTCACCACGTGACAGAGTTCCTCTGGTTGACTGGGTTTTAGCGTTAGCAGGTAGCTTTTCCGCATGCTATATCTATTTGTTTTACGCTGAACTCGCCGATCGCTCTGGTGCACCTACAACATTTGATATTGTTGCTGCTGTTATTGGTATGGTGCTCCTTATGGAAGCAACGCGTCGAGCATTAGGTCCACCATTGATGGTGGTTGCCGCCGTATTTCTATTTTACACCTTTGCTGGCCCATATATGCCAGATGTTATCGCTCACAAGGGAGCGAGCTTAAATAAAGCAATGTCTCACCTTTGGTTAACAACAGAAGGTGTGTTTGGTGTTGCATTAGGTGTTTCTACCTCTTTTGTATTTTTATTTGTACTGTTTGGAGCAATGCTTGATCGTGCTGGCGCTGGGGGGTACTTTATCAAAGTCGCCTTCTCTCTACTTGGTCATATGCGTGGAGGCCCTGCAAAAGCTGCAGTTGTAGCATCAGGCCTGTCAGGTTTAGTGTCCGGCTCATCGATTGCTAACGTAGTTACCACTGGTACATTTACCATCCCTTTAATGAAGCGTGTTGGCTTCTCTGGCGTAAAAGCTGGTGCCGTAGAAGTTGCCGCTTCTACCAATGGACAATTAACACCACCGATTATGGGTGCCGCTGCCTTCTTAATGGTTGAATATGTCGGCATCTCTTATGTGGAAGTTATCAAGGCAGCAATATTACCCGCTCTAATCTCATACATCGCTTTACTTTACATTGTTCACTTAGAAGCATGTAAGGCAGGAATGGTCGGTCTACCGCGACGTCATACACCAAAACTTCTAAACAGTATGCTTTCATTTGTCGGTTCGATCCTCGGCTTATGTGTGCTAGGTGCAGCCGTTTACTATGGCGTCGGTTGGACAAAGGATGTATTCGGTGCCGCCGCAACGCCTATCGTAACCGTCGTACTGCTTCTCGCTTATTTAGGTCTGGTCAGTATATCGGCCAGATATAAAGAGCACGCTCATATGTCTATAGACGAGGAGTTGTTAGAAGTGCCTGATGCTGGGCCGACGATTAAGTCTGGTCTCCACTTCTTGCTGCCTATTGTTGTATTGGTGTGGTGTCTAACCGTTGAGCGTTTTTCCCCAGGCCTATCGGCTTTCTGGGCAACGGTCTTTATGATCTTCATCTTGCTAACTCAGCGTCCTCTTATGGTGTTTTTTGCAAAAGAAGGCGATATCAAAGAGAGTATTAAAGAAGGCTTTGTCGACCTATCAGAAAGCCTTGTATCAGGAGCTCGTAACATGATAGGCATCGGTGTTGCTACTGCAGCAGCTGGTACGGTGGTGGGTGTGGTAACGCTTACTGGTATTGGCTTGGTCATGACCGACTTTGTCGAATTCATCTCTGGCGGTAGTATCATATTAATGCTGCTATTTACGGCCGTTATCAGCTTAGTGCTCGGTATGGGGCTACCAACAACAGCAAACTATATTGTGGTATCAACGTTAATGGCTCCGGTCATCGTAACGCTTGGCGCCGCTCATGGTCTGATCATCCCATTGATTGCTGTTCACTTATTTGTGTTCTATTTCGGTATTCTAGCCGATGATACGCCGCCGGTAGGTCTCGCCGCCTTTGCCGCTGCGGCGATAGCGAAATCTGACCCTATTCGCACGGGCATACAAGGTTTCACCTACGATATACGAACGGCAATTTTGCCATTTATGTTTGTATTTAACACCCAGTTGTTGCTAATGGGTGTCGACACTTGGTGGCATTTATTCCTAACGGTAGCGTCTTCGATTATTGCTATGCTGATATTTTCAGCAGCAACTCAAGGATATTGGTTTACTAAGAGTAAGTGGTGGGAAACG
>LLEJ01000113.1_pt1 | contig 11990 bp, 9 predicted proteins | sample 595831 | NCBI WGS metagenome assembly LLEJ01 (sample SAMN02919310, study PRJNA255460) | bioreactor metagenome | biome: chemostat; feature: culture 2011_10.1; material: sediment; isolation source: day101 10degC chemostat 2011 inoculated with Wadden Sea sediment taken from... | place: Germany: Bremen ... | reverse complement strand
TCGACAGGGCATCGGGCATCAACGAGTCTATGTACAAAAGAGCTATTTGCTCCATTTTTCCAGTAAGCGCCGCACTAAATAAGGAAGCAAATCTTTTTATGGTTTACCAACTGGTGCATAAATACGAACATTCGATTTATACGTGTCGATAACATGGTGATATAGGGATTCTCCCATCCCATGTAATCGTTGAAATTCATAGTCAGTATGCTTCGCCATCACCGCAATCGAGGTGACAGTTTGGGCATTGTGGCTAGCAAACTGAGGGAAAATATTTCCATGAGCATGTTCACTCAATAAGAAACGCGCACATGCAAGATAAGAAACATCTGTCGCCTCTTTTCGTGTGTACACCGCGTAGTCTTTATAGCCTGACTGTTGAGCCCATTTTATTTCACTGTCCCAGTAAGCGCCCTTAACCAAACGTACTGGAATAACATCGCCTTGATCTTTGGCCAATTTATTAAGCCACATCAAAACAGGCAATGCGCGTTTAGCATAAGACTGAATCACAAGACCGAACTTTCCCCACCCTTTTATTTCAGTACTTTGGTATAGCTTTTTAAACAGGTGCAACGAAAGTTCAAGCCTATCCATCTCTTCGGCATCAATAGTAATAGCAACACCCAACGCTCTTGCCTGCACCGCAAGCTTAAGAATCGAAGTATAGAGTTCACTCATCACACGATTTTCATTCGCGACTTCGTATCTTGGGTGTAACGCGGAAAGTTTAATAGAGATTGACGCGGTGGTTAGGTCAGCACTAGGGTTACTATTTCCGATAGCTTGAATCGCACTTAGGTACTCATCGAAATATTTTTGTGCATCCCGAGTTGTTACCGCGGCTTCACCGAGCATATCAAAAGAGAAATCATAGCCTTTGTCTCGATTCTCCCTACCGTTCTTCTGCGCTTCTTTGATCGTTCGACCCAATACGAACTGATGCCCCATGATCTTCATCGCTTGGTGCATCGCTTGTCGAATAACAGGTTCAGACATTTTATTGACGAGCCTAGAAACCGCAGTTGCTGGGCTTTTGGTCTCTGATTTCGACAAACCAACAACCTTACCCGTTAACATAAGTCCCCACGTTGAAGCGTTAACAAATACAGAATCTGAGTTTTGTAGGTGGGACTTCCAATCTGCAACCGTTAATTTGTCTTTTATTAATGCATCTGCGGTTGCGCTATCAGGAATACGCATCAATGCTTCTGCAAGACACATCAACAAAATACCCTCTTGAGTATCTAAACTGTACTCGAGCAATAGAGCATCAACCATTTGAATTGATTTTTTGTCTGCTCTAATAGATTTGATCAAATCTGTTGTTTTCTGCTGAATTTGCTTTTTTTCGTCTTCCGAAGGCGTGGCCATTGGAAGTAGCTCTGTTAACCATCTAGATTCATCCACCATATAAAGTGGAGAGATAAGTGACCAGATTTCGTCAATAGGCTTATCAACGAGGCCTGTCGCCAGCACATCAGTTGCTCTAAACATCCACATTCCTCAATCTCAACATCAGAAAAATCTCTAACGTTTCTTTAGATAGCCGCAGTGTATTTTGCTGAGGAAGGCAGTAGTTGTCAAAAACTCCTGTTTATTTGTCTAAAACTTCGGTTGTTAACAAAATTTGAACAAATCTCACCTTAACTTTTAATTTATTCGATACAAATCATTTGTTATGGATACGCTTTTTATACTGTGAGGGCGAAAAACCGTGAAGACGAGTAAACACGTGGGTAAAGGTACTTTGACCAGAAAAACCAGCCAAGTCGGCAATATGACTTAATGAATACTTACCTTGCTCAATAAGCTCTTTAGCAAAATCAATCCGTTTGTTAAGCACATATTGGTGTGGAGTAATCCCTGTTTGCGATTTGAACAGCGTGTGAAACTGACTCTCACCCAGAAAGACGCTGCCTGCAAGCTGTGTTACCGAGATTTTTCTTCGAAGATGATGAGTGATGTATCTATCGACAACATCGATATCTAACCTTGCGTCTCTATTACTCGTTTGAAAGGTCGACGAATGTCTTTGCAATAACGCCAAAACCGTATCGTTACATGCACGGCTCAACAATAAATCTTGTGGATGCTCTTCCATCTCCATAACCAACATCTTTATTAACTGACGAATTTGATTGTCCAGCTGAAAATAAACATCCGACTGAGAAAGGTGGTTTAGTCGTTGCAGTAGAACAGGGCTGTCATCGGCTAAAGTCGGTAGATTTAGAACCAAGATATCAGAATTATTATTCACACCACCAAAAGCATGATCCGTCGTTGCGGTAACAACTACCCCCTGCCCCGGTTTTACTAAGTTACCAATACCGTTAACATTAAATTCGGCCTGCCCCTTTAACCCAATAACAACCTGAGAATAATCATGATCATGACTATTCATATAGTTGGGTAGCGTCACTAATTCAGCAGGTTTAGGCGCAAACTCAGATGCTGACATTATCAACGTCTTACGTTTCTCGTCAGATATCGTCACGGTAAAGACACCTTAAAATTGTCAATAGTCAATCGTATAGTCCTGCATTCTAATCATGAATTAAATGAGGAGTCAAAAGCGTTACGGTTGTTCAACATTCGGAACGATGATCAAGTGCACATAATTTACGGCTAATGTTTACTCTAATCTTAAGATGGATATTTTGTGATGGTCAACTCGTAATATATTCTCTACAGCTCAAAAATTAGCATAAAGCTTTAAAGAATATCATTAATAATGCTATGCTTATTGACTGTTATTGAAGAGCTCAGAGAAGTGAAAGCTGAGTAGCAATTTTAATTATTAATCTAGCTCATTTTGCCTTAATCTAAAATGTTATGCAGGGACTTATGATCACACGCCGTATCCCAGCGCTTTTTCTTGCGCTAATTCCCTTTTGGTCGCCAGTATCCTTCGCAACAGAAGAAACACAACAAGTGGATCCTGTCATTGCGATAGATGGAAAAATTGACCAAAAGAAGGCCGACATCGATGCTGTAAATCAAGAATTTGATTCCGAATCGGCAAATCTCAAACGCTTACAACAAGAAAGTGCGTCTCTAAAGCGAGATGCATCGGATAGAGAAGCGAAGAGAAATCGCTCTAAAGTTGCACTTGATAAGCAATATTCGAGACTTCTTGATGATCCCGATACGGATTTGACCTCTTTCCAAAAAGAGTATCAGGAATCTTGGGCAGCGCTAAAAGAAACCCAAGCAAGCCAACTGGCTAACCGTCAAGAGATAACGGAAAGTGAAGTGAAACTTTCTCAGGTTAAACAGAAAAAAGCCCGCTTTAATAATGAATATGAGAACTTACAAGAATCTCATATTGAGGCTCGTGTAAAACGTATCAATGCGGAGCTTCGAGAAAGCAATGTGTTAGAAACAAGCTACACAACAACCTGTTCTACCACAATGACACTTGGCGAATGTGCTAATCAGGGTAAGTATCTGACGAAGCAAAAAGCAGTTAAAGCCTTCAAATCTAAACTATTGGTAGGATTAACAGAAACAACGCTTGCTAAGCAAAACCTTGATGGTGTTCAATTGAACATCCACGTTCAAGAGAGCCAATTGATTAAAAGTGGCTTTGCTGGTAGCAATTCTTACAGTACACAGATGCAAGCTCAGTTGCAGGCGAAACCAGAAGCCGTTGCAGCATGTAAATTGTTGAACGTTGAATCGAGATATTGCTTAAAAGGCCAAGCATCAACGAAAACGGACAATAAAAACAAGCAATGGGCAAATGTGACGGTTCGTTCAGATCAATACAATGATTCAGTGACCATCAATGGTGTTAAGTACGGAAGTACGCCTGTCGAGATCGTATTACCAGCAGGTCGTCACCAAGTCACTGTATCAAAAGAAGGCTACGAAACTTACAATCGTGTCATTACGATTAACGGCAGCGACACCGTTTGGGTAAAACTACTCAACAGCAAAGAAAGCTAAGTTAGTTACATTACCGCTATTTTATCGGTGGTGTTAACGCTGTGATTACCTGCCGGAATTCACAAAGCTGATTATTAAGCGCCATTTTGTCCAATATCATGCAATGATATGTTCTGACAAAGTGGCGTTTTCGTATAGAATGGATAAATTACCCGATTAATCATTAAAGTAATTACGATCATGCGACAAGGTTTACCTGCATTACTACTAGCATTGTCTCTGTGCTTTATTCCTTTTACGGTGCTAGCAACGGATACCGTTGCTACCGTAACAGTTCAGCAAGCAGATGATACGCTACAGTCCAAAAAAACAGAAATGGACGCTTCTGCCAAACAAGTAGCAGAGCAAAAAACGGCTATCAAAAAAGCTCAAGATGAACAAAGCCGACTTGAAAGGCAATCTGTTCAACTGAGCAAAAAGCTTGAGCAGACAAAAAAAGCGCTCGATCGAGATTACAATCGAGTCACCAATGAGCCTGATATCGACTTGAGACCAAGCCAAGGTGCTTATCAGAGCGCATGGGCAGATGTCAAAACGAATCAACAGGTTCGTCTCGAATTCGAACAAAAATTGCAAGAGCTATACGCCGACTTATCTCTTTTTGAAATCGATCAAAAAAGACTGAATGCCGATTTGAATAAGCTCGCGGACCAGAAAGTAAGGGCACGAATTGAGCGCTTGCGTAAAGAGCTTACACAACAAGACGAGCTAAAAACCAGTTTCACTAATGTCTGTCAAGAAAACATGACCATTGCACAATGTGCAGAGCAAACTAAAAATCTCGCCTTGCAGAAAGCAGTCGGCAAATATCAAAATCAACTCATTGCCAATACGACCGAGCAAAAACTGATCAAGCAACATTTAACCAATGTATCGCTAAACATCCATGTAGTCGGACAAAAAACATCTAAAGATGGTTTTGCTGATGACAGTCGCTACCAAACCATCTTAGACGTCACCATGGAAGCACGTCCTGCTAAGAACATTCCGTGTAAATTGTTGGATGTAGAGTCTCGCTACTGCTTTGATGAGAGCGCAAAACCAAACAACGAACAGAAAAAAGAGGTTCAGTGGGTAACACTTACCATTCGTTCAAACCAGTACGAAGATAAAGTCGCAGTGGATAGTGTCCGGTATGGCAGTACACCTCTCGACATCATGTTACCTGTAGGTAATCATATGGTGACGATTGAAAAAGAAGGATACCGATCTTTCCATCAAGAACTGAGTGTATTGGGCGACCATACGTTAAGAGCTGTATTGCGAGAAAAAGAAAATGTGCCTCATTCAGGCCGAAAGTTTGCCGACGCGTTACAGAATAAATCCAAAGCGCCAGAGATGGTTGTTATTGGCTCAGGCCAATACCTCATCGGTGAAAACAGTGCTAAACAAGTAAACGTCAACAAAGCTTACGCCATGTCTGCAACACCAATAACGGTTGGCGAATTTGAAACCTTTGTTAACTTCACAGGTTATCAAACCGACGCAGAACTTAAGAAGATTTGCACAACGGTAGAAGAGTCTCAAATTGTACCAATTACAGATAACTACTGGCGTAACCCAGGGTTTAAGCAGAAAGCAAACTCTCCTGCAGTATGTATCAGCCAGACAGATGCGATTTCCTATACTAAGTGGCTATCAAAGCAAACTGGATTTAAATATCGACTACCGAGCGAAACCGAATGGGAAATTGCGGCACTTGCTGGCAGTCAATCACCCTATTGGTGGGGTAATTCATTTGGAGCGGGTCAGGCAAACACAGGATGGGGTGGTACCAAGTGGTCTAATACAAGTACGTCACCCGTTAAAACCTTTGCTCCTAATGGCTTCGGGCTCTATGACGTCGTTGGCAATGTTTGGGAGTGGACGAATGATTCAAGAGGTGTCACTAAGGGTGGCTCTTGGAGTTTCTCTCCAAATCAAGCCACGAGCCACAGCCAACTCTTTATTGCACCTAATACGGCATCAAATTACGTTGGTTTCCGGATACTGCGCCAGCTTTAAAGAGACTCACTCTTAATAAGAGTAGATAACTTCAGATAATCTCCCCTTATTTAGGGGAGATTAAGATTCAAAAACACATTACCTAAGGGGCTAGTCGATCAACTGACCACGAATTCTCATCTTGAGAAGCATCACCACTTGAAGGAAGCTCTCCTCTATCGTTTGTAAAGATGAACCTATCGTGTAAACGGTGCTCGCCACCTTGCCAGAACTCAATACTTTCAGGAACAATACGGAAACCTCCCCAGAAGCTAGGAATAGGTATATCTCCATTAGCAAATTTCTGTTTTAACTCCAAATATTTGCCTTCAAGTAGGCCACGAGCCGACAATCGACTACTCTGCTTACTGGCCCACGCCGCAATCTGACTCTCCTTAGGACGCGAAGAGAAGTATTTCATGTTTTCTAGTGCCGACAATTTGACCGCCGTCCCTGTAATATGAACCTGCCTCTCAATCGGATGCCAAGGAAAGTGAATACTCACTTTCGCATTCACCCCTATTTGATGTGCTTTACGGCTACCTAAGTTGGTATAGAAAACGAAACCATCATTATCAACATTTTTCAGTAACACAATACGTTGGAAAGGTTGACCGTGCTCGTCTACCGTTGCAACAGTCATCGCAGTAGGATCAACCAATTCAGCTCTAACCGCTTGCTCTAACCATAGGTTAAACTGATCGATCGGATTCTTTTTCAAATCCTTTCGGCGTAAACCACCTTTAGTATATTCACGACGAATATCCTTCAGTTCCATATTATGTCCTCGAATAATTTTTACTAATTTTGCGCTTATCACGCGATGAAAACAAGAATCTTCTCTTCTGGCTCAGCGAAATTTGAGAACACTCTTTGATAATCAAATAACTACTGAAATCCTTTACTCTATCAACAATTAAACTATGCTACTCCCTACTTGAATTCACTCTAACTATTTGAGTAAAAAAAATAAAATTGTATTATTGCTTAACATTCTACCCAACAGCTAATAAAATCAATGTTAAATGTCGTTAAAGTAACCACCCGTATTTTCCGTGTATTGCCAAGGAAAGCAGATGAGCAGTAAGAAGTTTAAGATGCTAAAAGATGCAGAGTTAGACTATGTGGATGACAAAACCGCCGCTTTGCTTCTAAACACACCAAGTAGTGCCCGAATACTTCTTTGGGTAATGGTGCTGTTTTTTATTGCCGCCATTGTATGGGCTTCTTGGGCTCAGCTAGACAAAGTCACCGTAGGACAAGGTAAGGTTATTCCGAGCTCTCAACTTCAGGTCGTACAGAACCTAGAGGGCGGGTTGGTAAAAAGTCTTTTGGTTCGAGAAGGCGAATCGGTAGTAGAAGGTCAACAGCTCATCCTGATTGACGATACGCGATTTCGTTCTGACTTCAGAGAACGAGAACAACAAGTATCAAACTTAACCGCGAGTGTCTTACAATTGTCGGCCTCAATCACCAGTGTACAAATTCAAGAAGAATTTGATAACTCTAACTGGGAAGATAGCGTAACCATTGATTTCGACAAGCTCGCCTTTCCGCCAATCATTACCGAATTACGACCTCTGTTAGCCAAACGTCAACGTGCCGAATACCGACAAGATCTAGACAATCTAAATAACAAACTTTCCGTTGTAGATCAACAAGTAAAACAAAAAGAACAAGAACTTATTGAGCTAAGAGCTAGGGCGAAAAACCTACAGACCAGTTATAACTTCGCCAAAAGAGAGTTAGATATAACCAAGCCTTTGGCCGATGAAGGCGTTGTTCCCAAAATTGAATTGCTTAAATTACAACGTCAACTTAACGATACTCGCAGAGAACTTACCTCTACTCAGCTAAAAATCCCAAGTCTAACCTCTTCCATTAGAGAGTCTATGTTGGGTAGGATTGACGCTGCATTGAAGTTTCGTTCAGAACAACAAGAAAAGTTAAATCAGGCACAAGACAAATTGTCAGCACTTACCGAATCAACTATCGGATTAGAGGATAAGGTCAATCGAACCGTCGTCCTATCGCCGATAACAGGCACAATCAAGAAGCTACACATCAATACTGTTGGGGGCGTTATTCAACCGGGTATGGATTTGATAGAGATAGTACCAACAGAGGATACACTGCTAGTAGAGGCAAAAATTGCGCCACAGGACATCGCATTTTTACGACCAGGCTTACCTGCTATAGTTAAGTTTAGTGCATATGACTTCACCCGATATGGCGGTTTAGAAGGAACCTTGGAGCATATCAGCGCGGACACTATCCAAGACGAAGAAGGGAACAGCTTTTATATGGTAAAAATTAGAACAGATGACCATAAGTTTGGTACAGAGGCTGGCTTGCCTATTATCCCTGGGATGACAACTTCCGTCGATATTATTACCGGAAAACGCACCGTTTTAGACTACCTGTTAAAACCTATTCTAACAGCACAAAAAACCGCACTTAGGGAATAATGACTATCATGCAGTACGACACTCAGACAGTAAGCAGTGAATAAGTAACCGTGAGAACCATTATTCCGCTATTAATATTGATGTTTTTTTCTATGACATCATCGGCTCTCAATACAGAAGAACAGCGTTGGGTTAACGCTGTTTCAAAAGTATATGGAGCAAGAGCAGGAAAGCGGACAGAAACTTGGCGTTCCGAAATGGCGGCACTTAAAAATCAGTCTGAAACCAATAAGCTTACTGGTGTGAACAACTTTTTTAATCAACTTAACTTTGTAAATGATATCGATTTATGGGCCAAGAAAGATTATTGGGCCACACCACTCGAATTTATAGGCAGCAATGCAGGAGATTGTGAAGACTTCACCATCGCAAAGTATTTTTCGTTACTTGAGCTAGGTGTTTCTGACAAAAAGCTACGGCTCGTTTACGTAAAAGCGATTGAACTGAATCAGTTTCATATGGTTCTAGCCTACTACGAAAAATCGAGTTCAGTTCCTGTCATTCTAGACAATATTAATCCAGTAATTAAGCCCGCTACCCAGAGGCGAGATTTACTGCCAATTTATAGTTTCAATGGTAAAAACCTATGGCTAATGAAGGAAAAAGCGAGCGGGCAATTAGCAGGTAACTCTTCTCGCTTAAGCTTATGGAATGATCTTCGCTCGCGAAATAAGTCATTGAAACTTAATAAACCAAAACTAAATTACAATGAGTAACCATCATGACATTACATAAACAACTTGTCGCAGGTATGTTGGCTGTTTTCTTGTTACTAGTTGGCTCTGTCTTAGCGATAGAGTTCACGACAACGCGTAACTTTCTGATGCAACAACAGCGCTCAGAAATGAATAACACCATCAATACCGTTGGCCTTGCACTTGCTCCTTATCTTGAACAAAAAGATAGCGTTGCTGTGGAGTCCGTTATCAACGCCTTGTTTGACGGTAGCTCATACTCAATAGTGAAATTGACCTTCTTGGATACAGAAGAGGAGATAATTCGCTCCTACCCTGTAAAGGCTAATGGCGTACCCGATTGGTTTATTAATATGCATTTTTTGGCCAAACTCCATGACCGACGAGTCGTCACAAGTGGTTGGTTACAACTGGCCGAAATAGAGATAATTAGTCATCCAGGTGCCGCCTATGTTCAACTTTGGGGGGCACTAAAGAACCTAGGTGTCGCATTTCTTGTCGCTTTCACTCTGGGTATGTTACTGATTTCTGCCATGCTAAAAAGAAGCCTACGTCCACTTTCGCTTATCATTATCAAGATGGAAGAAATTGCCCAGAACAAATTTGGTGAGCCACTTAAAAGCCAAAACCAAAGACTTAGTCGCTGTCGTTAACGGTATAAACACGATGTCACTGCAAGTCGAGAAAAGCTTTAGGGCACAAGCGAAAGAAGCGGAGCAGCTAAGAGAAAGGGCTTATATGGATCCGGTATCTCAATTGGGTAACCGATCCTTCTTTATGGGACAGCTCACCCAATGGCTGGCTGAGTCTTCCAAAGGTGGTATAGCGCTATTACAGGCTAAGTTTATTAAAGATGCTTACGACGAGTCTGGCTATGAGGCTGGAGATACTCTAATAAGAGAGCTTGCCGATCACCTAAAACTCACTACACACTCTCCCGACGTGACTATTGCGAGAATTAGCACCGAAGAGTTTGCCTTCATTTTCCCTAATATTGAAAATGAAGCGTTGCATATGTTGGCTAAAAACATTGTTGATAATGTGCAAAGTGTTCGTGCAGACCCAACAGGCACTGCCCCTGTCGATATGGCTCTGGGCCTTGTATACAACGAGGTGAGCAAATCATCGTCTGAGGTACTCTCTCTTGTCGATAACGCACTGTCTCAAGCCGTGGCGCATCCAGAGAGAAATTATGCCATTGTCTCTGACGTAAATGACCAAATTTTGCTAGGCAAACAACAGTGGAAAGAGTTGGTTGAAGAAGCCATCAGCAACCGCAATGTCGAATTCAAGTTTCAGTCAGCAAGCAGTAACGATGGTAAAACATTCCACCGCGAAGTATTCTCCTCGATTGAAAAAGACGGCGTTCGCTATACCGCAAACCAGTACCTGTTTGCTCTTGATCAACTCAACGCTGGCTACATATTTGACCAATTTGTCATTGAAAACATGATTAATAACCTAGAAAACCGGATTATCAATGACACACTCGCAATCAACCTGACCGTGAGCAGTATTTCTGAGCCAAGCTTTATTCGCTGGCTAACCAAAATTCTTACCAAATTTCCTAATGCAGCCAAAAAACTCCATTTCGAAATACCCGAAATCTGCTTTATCTCCCATCAACACCATACAGCATTGCTTTGCCATGCCATTCGCAGTAGTGGTTCAGAGTTTGGTGTCGATAACTACGGGCGTCACTTCCACTCGCTCGATTACATCAATGAGTTTAGACCTAAGTACGTTAAATTAGATTATCTCTATACCCATCAAATTGAAGATGAAAAACAGCGCTATACACTAACGTCTATCTCTCGTACAGCGCATAATTTAGGTATCACAACCATCGCTTCTAGGGTAGAAACTAAGACTCAATTAGACTTCTTATCTGAGCACTTTATTGAAGTATTCCAAGGCTTTATTGTCGATAAATAACAAAAATTATATTTGAGGCCGCATTGAATGCGAGATCCACTATTAAATTCACTGATTTATGTCAGTCGTTATTATGGCTTAGCAAATTCACCAGATGCTCTTATCAACGGGTTGCCGTTATCTGATGGTTTACTGACACCGTTTCTTTTACCTCGCTCTGCGGAACGAGCTGGATTAGTCGCAAAGGAGAACCGATCCCCCTTTAGCGAGATATCCGATCTCGTTCTACCGGCGATTCTCCTTCTCAAAGAAGGTGATGCATGTGTATTAGTCAGCATCAACAGTGACGATGGTGAGGCCGAAATAGTGACCTCCGACTCAGACATGATGCCTGTGTCCATACCTGTGGAAGAGCTGAACCAACAGTACATTGGCCGATATTTCTTGGTGAAAAAGCAGTTCAGATACGACGAGCGCTCACCTGAGATATTGAAAACAAGAGATGGGCATTGGTTTTGGGGCACATTATTTGCGTCAAAACATATCTATAGAGATGTATTAATCGCTTCTATACTGGTCAACATGTTTGCCGTTGCGGCACCTATGTTTACTCGGCTCGTTTATGACAAAGTAGTGCCAAATTTAGCCTTTGAGTCATTGTGGGTTTTAGCTTCGGGTATCTTTGTTGTCTTCATTTTTGACTTTGTGCTCAAGCTACTTCGAAGTTATTTCATTGATGTGGCCGGAAAAAAATCAGATATACTCATTTCATCAAAGCTATACAGCAAAGTGTTGGGTATTCGTATGGAGTCGAAACCTCCGTCAGTAGGTGCCTTTGCCCGACACTTACAAGAGTTTGAATCTATTCGTGAATTTTTCACATCAGCAACGATGTCGGCTCTGATAGACTTGCCGTTTGCTTTGCTTTTTTGGGTATAATTTGGTTATTGGCTGGAAATTTGGTCATCATCCCAATCGCAGGGGTCACCATTCTAATCATTCACTCCTTGATCATTCA
>LLEJ01000112.1_pt1 | contig 11998 bp, 10 predicted proteins | sample 595831 | NCBI WGS metagenome assembly LLEJ01 (sample SAMN02919310, study PRJNA255460) | bioreactor metagenome | biome: chemostat; feature: culture 2011_10.1; material: sediment; isolation source: day101 10degC chemostat 2011 inoculated with Wadden Sea sediment taken from... | place: Germany: Bremen... | reverse complement strand
TGGACTGGGTCTCTCTGATTGATTTTACCAAATCGGTGCTGTCCAACATTTAAGCTCATCTCTAAATCTGATGTTAATGATCATCTGGCTAAACGCGCGCGCACATCACATAAGGGCGATTTTGGACGTGTACTCTGCTTGGGTGGTGATAGAGGCCTGTTTGGAGCTATTCGTTTAACATCAGAAGCGTGTGCTCGCGTGGGCGCGGGGCTTACTCGAGTCGTCACACAACCTGAAAATGTGCCAGCTCTGGTTAGTGCTCGACCAGAGATTATGGCGTTTGATTGGCGCGGAAACAGCAACGAAATAAACGATCATTTATGGTGGGCCGATGTTATAGCATTGGGTCCGGGGCTTGGTAGTTCAAGTTGGGGGCGATCGTTAGTTGGTTATTCCAGAACGGTTGAAAAGCCAATGGTGGTTGATGCTGATGGCCTTAACGTGCTAGCAAAGACTCCAGACTTTAATCGACGCCGCGTCATCACGCCGCACCCTGGAGAAGCGTCGAGGCTTCTAAATATGAGCGTACCAGAAGTTGAACATGACCGCTTCTCGAGCGCTCGAACGTTGCAGCTAAAATATGGTGGTGTTGTTGTTTTAAAAGGTGCAGGCACTATTATTTATGACGGAGAGTCATATTGGGTCTGTCAAAGCGGGAATCCTGGTATGGCAACAGGAGGGATGGGGGATGTGCTAACGGGTGTTATAGCCGGATTGATTGCACAAGGATTATCTCTGAGCGTCGCGGCTCGTGTTGGTGTTTGGATTCACTCAAGTGCAGCCGACATATGCGTTGAAAAAGAGGGTGAACGTGGCCTCTTAGCATCGGATCTATTTCCCATAATAAGAAGGCTCGTAAACGGGATATAGCGTTACATATAAAGAGTTAACAAAGAGCGGCTTTAATAATTGAAGCCGCTCTTTGTCGTTTTACACATCATATTTCGTTTTGTCACCGATATCAAAGTGTCTTGGCATGCGCCACTTGGCGACGCTAACAATCAAAAATAGTAGGGATGATGCGGATGCAAAAATCTTACTTGCGAGATCAGCATCAAACTGCAAACTGAACCATAATGCGGCGAGTATCAAGGGCTGAAATGGGAGTCCTGGTACCTTAAAGCAAAAATATTCTTTGTAACAAAGCCCACCTAGCGTAATAAATGCGCCACCAAGGCCTATTTCTGGGTAACCAAGCAATACACAAATTAAACCGACCCAAGTCGCCATTTGCAAAAGCAGTCGAAAGGGTTTCATATAAACGTGTAGCGATGAAGCGCACATGATGGCACATACAAAAACGAGATTTTGGATAGGGTAGTCAAGGCCCCAAGGCAGCAATGCAATGACTGGAAAGCAAAATGTAAAGCCTAATCTGTAGATGATCACGGTTAAATGATCGAGCCAATCCATCTCCGGTTTGATATGTGGATCTGCCATAGCGAATTCCCTATTTGAGCAATAAAATGGGTTAGAAAGTGCATTGTCGTACTAAATGAGATTTAATTTTTGATATAAAACAATGAAGACCAAATTCATTACATAAACTATCGCTGATTCTTGTGTGGTCGCGTGGGTGGCAAATTCAATGGTGAAAAGAAAAACCGTCTTGAATAGAGAGCCTAAGCAATAACTTAACTCATTGTAAGTAAATAAGTAATAACAGTTGTGTGTTAATTAGAAGACGTCTTAGATAAGTTTAGGATATGGAATCTTTGTCAGGATACCACAAAAAAAAGTCAAATATCAGACTTGTCAGCGCGGATTATCGACCTATAATGCTGAAAACCGGAGTGTCTGCCAATGCTCCGGTTTTTTTGTGCCCGAAGCATGAAAACCGACTGCAAAAGGTGATCATAATGCACCTTCTTTAAGACTAGGTGTTAGGCACATCGTTACTGAAACAAGGAAATGCACAATGCGTATTGAACAGGAACTGAAGCTCGGCTTTAAAGATGTATTATTTCGTCCAAAGCGTTCAACGCTTAAAAGTCGCTCTCAAGTTAATTTAACCCGCGACATCACATTCAAGCATAGTGGTCGTCATTGGTCCGGCGTGCCAGTCATTGCAGCGAATATGGATTCAGTTGCAACCTTCGAAATGGCCAAAGCACTAACTGAACATAACGTTATGACAGCGGTTCACAAACATTACACCGTTGATGATTGGAAACAGTTTATCGAAGGTGCGGACTCTAATACACTAAATAATGTTATGGTTTCTACTGGTACGTCAGAAGTCGATTTTCAAAAGACGATTGATATCATGGCGATGACCGACGAAATTATATTTATCTGTGTTGATATCGCTAATGGTTACTCTGAGCATTTAGTTGAGTACGTGACCAAGGTGCGTGAACAGTTTCCTAATAAAGTTATCTCTGCAGGGAATGTCGTTACTGGTGACATGGTTGAAGAACTCATTCTTGCCGGTGCTGACATCGTAAAAGTGGGCATCGGTCCTGGTTCGGTTTGTACGACCCGGGTAAAAACGGGAGTAGGCTACCCACAGTTGTCCGCTATTATTGAGTGCGCTGATGCCGCTCACGGCTTAGGTGGTGCAATTATTGGTGATGGTGGGTGTGCATGCGCAGGCGATGTTTCAAAGGCCTTTGGTGGCGGTGCAGACTTTGTTATGTTAGGCGGCATGTTAGCCGGACATGAAGAATCTGGTGGTGAAACAGTAGAAAAAGATGGCAAGACGTTCATGAAATTCTACGGCATGAGTTCCGAGAGCGCAATGGCGAAGCATTCTGGTGGTGTCGCGAAGTATCGCGCAGCAGAGGGTAAAACCGTACTCATCCCGTTCCGTGGAAGCGTCCATGAAACCATTTCAGACATCCTCGGCGGCGTACGTTCAACCTGCACCTACGTAGGCGCAGCAAGGCTTAAAGAGCTAACTAAGCGTACAACATTTATCCGAGTGCAAGAGCAAGAGAACAACGTTTACGGTAAAGAGTAAAGCTCACGGTAGTCGTAAAATTTTGCATAAATTAGGGTCGCTTTTAGCGGCTCTTTTTTTGTCTAAAATAGGGCAAGTGGCGACAAAGTGACAGAAGAGAAATTACTTTTTGGTCTAAAGTGTCGAGTAATTCTGAGCACTAGGTCAAAGCCATGGCTAACGCATTGGCACCATTTTTATCGATGACTCGCTTTTCCGGTAAACCATTATGGTCTATCACCCTATTGAAGAATCCGATTTTGCCTTCAATTCGGATTACGCAACAATCACTGATGAGCAATAAAATAAAATAAGATTAAAGATTTGAATAACATTACCTGTAGAATGGTGTACTAATTATGCGTTTAAAAATATTAAAAGAGACTGTTATGCCAATCTACAATTCCGCTGAATTTGACCTGTTTTTACAAACCTGCAATGACGCATTCAATGAGCAACAGCTGCAACGGTTAGTACTGTCAAAATACAATGGTGATAAAGCAGATCTAAAACGCATAACCATTCGACCACTCTCATTAAAAGAGCAACGATTACTTTCTTTTTTATATGAATATAAAACTCATCACATCACCAAAAACTTAACCATTGAAGAGTCACTGGCTTTTTGGCAATCCGAGTTAGGTAGCCACTTTTTTAACGCGCACTTAGTAACGAATGAATGGGAAGTGCAATTAAGTGTAAGTAAAAAAGGAAAAGTGTTAATGAAAAAGTACCCAAACAAAAATAAAACACTTCAGAAAGCAGAAATGACATCTCACGATCGCCCGAAAAATCGCTTCGTAGAACAAAACCGACCTTATCTGCATGAGCTAGGGGTAACGGATATCAAAGGAAATATCATTCCTGCTATGTCGCGAAAATGGAAACAGATCAATAAATTTATTGAAATATTGTCGCACGCGATTGATAGCACCGGACTTGCTAAACATGACAAAGTACATATTGCCGACTTTGGATCAGGTAAAGCTTACTTGACCTTCGCTGTGCATGACTATTTTATTGATAAGCTACAAGTAAAAACAGAAGTGACGGGTGTAGAACTACGCCAAAATTTGGTTGATTTATGTAATACGACGGCACAGAAGCTAGCGTTAGAGAGCATTAAATTTGAGCAGGGCGATGTGCAACACTTTAAAGCACAAGGTATTAATATCATGATAGCTCTGCACGCCTGCGATATTGCCACCGATTACGCTATTCACATGGGTATTCGCACCGGTGCAGAAATTATTATGTGTTCACCTTGTTGCCATAAACAAATACGTCCACAAATGAAAACGCCAACATTACTAGCACCACTTCTGCAGCATGGTATTCACCTTGGTCAAGAAGCAGAAATGGTGACGGATGGATTGCGTGCGTTGTTGTTGGAAGCCAACGGATACGATACAAAAGTATTTGAGTTTATTTCACTAGAGCACACTAGTAAAAACAAAATGATATTGGCGCAAAAACGCAAAAAACCAATCGATAACACCCTCATACTTGCGCAAATAAAGTCAATCAAAGAATTTTACGGTATTCAGGAACATTGCTTAGAAAGCCTGCTCCAAAACTAAAAAGTAGTAAATATAATAAGAAAAAAGGTTGTAAACATCCCTTTAGTCAAAAAATCATTTACAGGGTCAAAAGCTCCAATCGATGCAAACATAGATTAGAGCTTTATCGCCGAGAGTCAAAATTAGAAAGGGTGGTGCTAACCTACTGAGTCCCTTCTATAAATGCCTTATCAAAAACTAAGGCGCCATTGAACAAGTGAACGTTGCCTCAACCAAAGTATCTTCTGTATTCCCATTAGATTCAGTTACCATGGACGCCAAAATAGCGTTCTCTTTCCCTTTAATTTTAACGAAATGGCTTTCCTTAATAGAGTTATTCTCTTCCCATACTAAGGTTCCTGATGAATCCACCTTCCATGTGACGTTACTCGTGCCCTCTGTATCATCATATTTGACTGTACCGATGTTACTTGAACGTAATTGAAGAGAAAAATTGTTATAGGGTATGTTTTCACTATCTTTCGTTGTTGTTACAACAAATTTACAAAGGTCATAATCTTCTCTGAAATTATAAAAATCATCAGAGCGCGTAACGGATATTTCATCTAAATCACCAAGCAGAAGAGTGGAACCTGATTCCTCAAGCACATTCACTTTAGTCGTGGTAGAAAAACGACCAATCCGTGCAAAGCTATACGAACCTTCGTCCTGATCGACGAAACTAAGATCCCCCCAAGGATGAACGGTTACGGTTTCGTTTTCTTGATCAGACATATCTTGAACATTGTAAAGTCCACCCTCACCATCAGAATCAACACTTGCACTTAAGGCTCTAAATTTATTTGCTCCGTCTAAACTGTAGGTTCCAAATTCCCCAGAATAGGCTTGCGCCGATCCTTCAGAATAAGATTCTTGGTTATTGGTATGAGTAATAATGTATTCAGTAGTTGTGATAAACGTGAGAATATTCCAATTATCATCATCCTCTTCATGCATACTCCATGCACCTATTAATGAGTTATCATCACTAGTAATACGTGTGAAAGTGAACGAGCCTTCCCCCGGTGCCGTAAAGTTAAGATTGTTTTGCTCAACTGAGATAGTAGTAGAAGGAGATAGGTCAGATAATCCACCTGATGAATCAGACTCTCCAGTAACATTAACAAGAAACCCTCCAGTTTCTAGGTCCCAAGTATAAGTGCCATACTCGACAGAGCCTGCTTCTTGGTCGTCATCATCACTGTGTTCGTGAATAATAATGTAGCGGTTCTCATCGATGAAAGTGAGAACATTGCGTTTATTTTCCCCTTCAGATAATACCCAGGAACCAAGTAGCGTGCTCTTGAAGTGATCTTGCGCATCCTCTTTGCTAACAATAGTCAGACCTAAACCAGATAATGTACTTGCAACATCAGTATCAAAACTTGCAGACGTGATATCTAGTCCACTCGCATCAGCAAATGCGGCACTGGTGGCGGCGTCAATCGTAATTCCATTTTCTGGGTTACCATCTTTATCTAGCGTTTGTAATATTTGCAAGATATTGGTCTGTGTAGTTGGCTCATCGCTCATATCCATAGGTGTAATTATGCCGCTTGCCAAGACCGGAGGGAATTCTAAATCGTTAATAAAAAATATGACCGTTTCTCCATCAACATAATCATACTCACCAAGTTCATTCGTTGTGCCTTCTTTTGTTTCAGTTCGATATGAGATACCTCCCACAGGGCTATCAACAAACACCCCGGTTAACGTTGTACTGCTCGCTGAATCATTGTTATCGCTGTTGTTATCACTACCGCCACATCCAACTAATATACTAGCTAACGTAAGCGCTAAAAATAATGTTTTCATTACCTTCCCTTCTATGTTTTTAAATTGGAAATATTTTAAGGCCAAAAATCATCAGTAATCCAAAAATGAAAATGAGCCGTATTTTCATTGAATTACTGGCGCATATAAAAGATCAGTGTGTGATAGTAAGATTGGTTATTCATCACCCGAATGGGTGATGAATAATTAAAACATCACTGTAAATTGAGTTAGATCAACAATCTGAGTAGTTAGGTTAATCCGGTCGCTCTTATTCCACCTAAGTTAAGTCCATATTATATTAACCTCTTTTCCCAACGCGCCATGTCTGATCAGCCAAGTGTCAACAGTTGTGATCGGTTTAAGGAGGAACCTAAGGGTGTTCGTTATTATGTTAAATAATATAGCGAAATAAACCTTGTAATAATAATTCAAGTGGTTTGTTTACGTATCTATTTCTTTACTTGCTTGAAGTGCCTGTATCTTAAGTCTGCCTAGGAGGTTGTTTATGTCACGAAATGAGGATAACTATGCTACTGAGTCAGTTGATCTAGGCAAATAGCATGACCTATGAATAAGTCAATGTCAGACAAACTTTAGGTCCAAATTGTGGTAAATATTAATTTCATACTAAGCTCATAATTAGAGGTTAAAGTGAAACTTACGTCTATATATATTCATTTAAATATACCTAATACTGCTATTGATAATTGTGTATATGGAAAAGTTATGATAATTTAATTTGATGTTACTCCAATAAATACATTCATTTAAACGTCTATACTTACAAATATTTTACAAATAAATTACAAGGCATTATCATGAGTAAGAGTTATTTTAAAACAATTATCATCGCAGCCATTATATTATCTATTTCTGCTTGCGCATCCACCAACTACCGTGTCGAGGCAATTAACGGTAGTGAAAGTAAAATTTCATTAAAGGATGCTAATTTTTACCTAGTGAACGGTGGTGATGGACGAATGATGTCATACACATCATTAGGTGATTCAGATGAATTGGCCGAGGGTAGCGGGTTTGCAGCATTGATGATAGCTAATGACACTCTTTATAAGTCTACTTCTCAAGTAGTTGCAGAAAAGGAAGTCATGTCGGAAGTTAAGGCACTAGAAGTAGGATTTACTAATAAAAGTGATTATTTAATTTATTCACGTGTGGAACAATGGAGCGATCCATTAGGTATAAACTGCAATGATTATTATTATGATGAAGCATCTGTAGTGGTGTCATTATATTCTATACAAGGCAAGGAGCTTATTAGCACTTCGCGGCTTTCAGCGAGGAGCTGTCCTAGTAAATTAAATGGAATTCCTTTAAGTTCAGGCTCTCCGGAGCAATTATATGCCAAGTTGTTTTCCAAGTGGCTTGAAAAAAATATTGAAAAAAGTGTTAAAGAATAATCCGTAGTATATTGTAAAAATACTATATGCATTTAGGCCTAACATAAAAATTGATGGATATTATAATGTAATTATCATCATTACTTTTTTGTTAGGTCGCTCATCTGAGGCGTCTGAAAGGAGGGGGTATTCACCTGGCCAATGTCGATTTAGAACAAAAAAATTGGCCATACAGATTAATATTGACTAAATCTAGTGAAATCAACGAGAGGTATTCCTTAATGCCTATTGGCGTGGTTGGAAAACCCATTGTTCTTACTAGTCCAGTATTATTAAAAGATATCCAAAACGCAGTCATGTTCAAATGTGGATTTATTTCAGAGCAGTTAATAGAACCTAGAGTTGTATCTCGTGAATTGCGGAATTTTACGAGACTTGGGCATATGACAATAGAAATTCAGATATGCAAGGTCAAACAACCGTTCTTTCGGTGATACTTCTGCCCTATCCGGACGATGGTGGGACAGATATAGATATTATGGGAGACTGCGATCAACAACCAGTAAATATTGTGATACCAAAATAAAGATAAATAAAAAGTACTCACTAGTTTTTGATGGGAATGAACGTCTAGTTCCTACCTTATTTCTGCGTGATAAAGCCGTAATCCAGTTCTATTGTCGAACCTAGGTGGTGTGTCATTCAAAGTGTGTAATCAAAACGATGTCACATCTTCTGACAGCCAGGTGATGAGTTCAATTGCCTTTTTATTCGTCACGGTTCTGTCTGAATAAGCGAGATAATAGGCACGACCTAATGGTAAGTTAAGATCGAAAGGCTTAATGAGTTGGCCTGTTTCGATTTCGTTTTGTATCAAGCGTTGTTGGCCCAATAAAATGCCCTTTCCTTGAACCGCCGCTTCTATCTCCATACTCGATAAATTGAATCGCGGGCCAGTTTTCTTTGCGGATATTCCGACATCACAAAGGTCAAACCATCTTTCCCAGCTAGGCAGACTGTTATTATCATCGCCCCAATCGACGTGGATCATAGGATGCGCATTGATGATGGATTCAACGTTGTAAGGTGATTGGTGCTCCTTAAGTAGCGACGGACTAATAACCAATGACACAGAATCCGTAAATAGATGCAGTTTGTTGACCCCTTTGCAGTCTTGATCACCAAAACAGATGCACATATCGGATGAGGAGCGAGTGAAGTATACTTTCGCGTGACTCGCTTCAACGCGAACTTCAATATCTTGATTAAGATCCATCCAGTGTAAAATTTTTGGCATGAGATACTTAAAAGCGAATGAAGGGAGAGCTGTAATAGTAAGAATATCTAACTCTTGAAATCGCTGAATCTGGTGTTGTCCAAAGCGAATGTTATTCAAAGCGTCAGTTATAAAAGCCAGATAATTTTGCCCAGCGGATGTTAATTTTACAGCTTTTTTAGATCGCTCAAATAAAGCTATATCTAAATGACGTTCGAGCAACCGTATCTGTTGGCTTATTGCTGCAGGCGTAATATGCAGCTTGCTCGCCGCCTTGGCAAAGCTGTGTTGTTCTGCCGCCGCTTCAAAAGCGAGAAGTGCCCCCATCTACGGAAGTGTCTGAGATTTCGTCATTGCGTTTTCTAGCCAGTGTAAAGATAATTTATGGTAAGTTTTGCTTAATGATAGGTTAAAAATATATCGTTATCCATAACGCGAATCATTATCTATATTTAACGTACTAAAACGACAAAGGAAGTCACACCATGTTATTCAATGAAATAGTAGAACTAGATAGCTACCCAATATCAGATGTAGACTTCAGCCGTCAATGCAAAGAGAAGCTAGATGAATCTGGTGCCTTAATACTACCTGACTTTATTTCTCAACAAGCGATAAATCAGATGATCGCTGAAGGGATAGAAAAAAACACTTAGCTTATTATTCGAAAAATGACCACAACGTTTATCTAAAACCCTCTGACGAAAATTACGATGAGAGCCACCCAAGAAACCAGACCGTTCAATCGTCAAAAGGGTGTATTACCGATGATCAAATTGGCGATGAGTCGCTATTAAGAACGCTTTATGATTCATGTGTATTACGCGGTTTCTTGGCCAACGTTCTAGGGGAAGCGAAGCTATATAACTACGCCGATCCATTGTCATCAATCAATTTGCACTATGCCGATAAAGGGCAAGAATTAGGGTGGCATTTCGACGAATCCTCTTTTGCGGTTACTTTGCTTTTGCAATCGCCAGATGCAGGTGGACAGTTTGAATACGTTGAAAATATGCGCGATGCCGACGCGGGTGAAATGAATTACAACGGTGTAGCAGAAATTTTATCTGGAGATCAACAGCCGAAGGCACTGAAAGTGAAGCCTGGAACGTTAGCGCTTTTCAGAGGCCGTAACGCGATACATAGAGTTACACCGACGCACGGAGACAAAACTCGAATGCTGGTTGTTTTGGCTTATAATACTCAGCAGAACGTGAGTTTATCAGAATCAGCAAGAATGACCTTCTATGGCCGACTTTGATATGGAATGAAACAGAGTAAAGTACTTGTCTGATTTAAAGGTCTAAGGGACATTTCCTTTAAATACGGATCGCGTACTAGTCTCTACATCCAAACCGCATCGTATTTATGTCAGTTTTAGTTGGTTTCTAACGGCCTGACCAAAAATTCCTATTTTCAATTAAAGCTATTTGAAGACAGAGCTTTACTTGTAATATAGTGAATTGTATACCAATATAATTTTAAGCGCATAGATTATGGATGGTGTATGTCTCAGTTGGTGACCAACAAAAAGAATACGATTACGCAACTTGTGTTGCCATCGCTTTTAATTAATACCCTTTCACTGGCTGTGCCATTAACGGTGTTACAGATATATGACCGCATACTGCCTAATCAAAGCTACGGTACCGCAACATTATTGATTGCAGGGGCGACGATAGCGGTTCTTTTAGAAGCGCTGCTTAGATTTATTCGTACCTGGCTACTTTCTGCGGCTGCCAGCAATACAGAAAAGGCCAATTTTTCCTACCTTGTGTCACTATTAGATAAAGCAACGCCGAAACAGCTACTTGACCTAAAGTTTGATGGCGTTCAAGACGGATTAGAATCGGTTAGCAAAACGAAAGATCTTCATTCAGGTGGGTTGATTTCAGGCATTATTGACGTGCCATTCGCATTGATTTTTCTCTGTTTGGTTGCGTATGTTGGTGGGGAATTAGTGTTGGTTCCTATTGCTGTATGGCTTGTCACCTTTCTTTTGGTTTGGGGAAGTTCTTTTCGAACTAAGCAATTGAATGAGGCAACAGCAAAACAGGAATCTCTACGGTCTTCATTCCTTATGGTAATGACCAAAACGTTACAGGGTATCAAACGGCAAGCTGTTGAATCACGTATCTTTAGTCAGTTTAAACGCATCAATTATGAGCGCTCCCTTAGTAAAGCATCAGAAGAGCAGCAAAGCGCCTTCGCTCAAGAGTGCATTCAACTCGCGTCATTGGCAACATCGGTAGTATTGGTGATTGTTGGTAGCTTGTGGGTGTTGGATGGACAACTCACAACCGGTGGTCTTGCCGCGTGTTCAATTTTATCAGGTCGGGCTGTTGCGCCATTAAGTGCGTTGGTTGGTCTGCGTGTAAAGTTGAATGCAATGCACAGTGCTAACCAGGCAATCGAGATGGTAAAAGCGGTAAACGACAATAATGATGACGTTGTTAAGAAACTAAATGTTGATTCTAAAATTGGTGCAATTGAGTTGGTTGACGTAATAATTGATCGCTTTGGGCACCAGTATAAAGCGTCAGGGGACTATCTCGCGGGTGATATCGTTTTAATTCAGAGCGATATCCGGCATATTGCTAGTCATATACTTGCGACAGTTTCTGGTAATGATGACATGGTTAATGGGCAGATAACGTCAAAAAATGTCCCGTTTCCCGTTCGTGAAAACATCGCTTATGTAGGAAGTCGAGGGCAACTTTTATTTGGTTCGATATTAGATAACTTATGTGGGTTTGAACCTTCGCGCGCACAGTTGGTAAATGATTACGTTAGAGAACTTGGACTGCATTCTGTTATTACACGATTACCTGAAGGGCTAGAAACGAAAGTAGGGATCACGCCAAGTAATGTTCTGAGTGATGGTAGTGTAAAGCTCATTAGTATCATTGCTCAACTAGCCGCCAATAAACAGATACTTGTTTTCGACAAACCTGAAGTCGATCTCGATCTAGCCAGTATGGAAAGCTTGGTCAATAAAATCAAAATAGAGTCTGAAAAAAACAAGATTGTATTCATAGTGTCCCATCACCCGCAGTTTATTAACTTGAGCAACAAAATACTTACCGTT
>LLEJ01000111.1_pt1 | contig 12010 bp, 12 predicted proteins | sample 595831 | NCBI WGS metagenome assembly LLEJ01 (sample SAMN02919310, study PRJNA255460) | bioreactor metagenome | biome: chemostat; feature: culture 2011_10.1; material: sediment; isolation source: day101 10degC chemostat 2011 inoculated with Wadden Sea sediment taken from... | place: Germany: Bremen... | reverse complement strand
TACTTATTGACCTTATTGGTGGTGATGTTGCTCTTGATGCCCTTAAATGTTTGAAAGATAAAGCCAGAGTAGTCACTGTTCCTACCATCACCAAAGATCTGATCTGTGAAAAAGCTGAAATTTTAGGGTTTAGTGCTGATGGCATGCTTGTAGAACCGAATCCAGAACAGTTAAACACTATGTTATATATGGTAAGTGTTGGTTTGTTGAAAGTAGATGTTCAGCCAGCGATATCGTATAAAAACGTTGTAGAGGCCCATCATAGGCTTGAGACCGGGCATACTAGAGGCAAGTTAGTATTGGACATGCGGTGTTAGATCAGATCGCTCAGTATTTTACTGACTCAGCCCTTTGGGTATTAGGAATATCTGGTTTCTTAAGTGCCACCTTGCTACCCGGCGCTTCCGAAGCGACGTTGATTGCGACCTTGGGTATTAAACAACACTCGGTTTTTTCTGTTATTTTTATCGCGACTTTAGGTAATACGTTAGGGGGCCTTACAAATTATTGGATAGGTTTATGGTTACCAAATCGAACTCAAAAAGAAAAACATGGTCATAAAGCGATAGGATGGCTAAGTCAGTACGGTTATGTTGCCCTTCTTTTTAGCTGGCTTCCAGTTATCGGCGATCCTCTATGTTTGGCAGCAGGATGGTTGAGGATGAAATTTCTTCCCAGTTTTATTTTAATAGCCCTCGGTAAGGCATTGAGGTACAGCGCTTTAACCGCGCTGTTTTATGGATTGATTTAAGGATTTATTAATGAAAAAAATAGGGCTCAGTGCGATCTTTTTGGTCGCCTTATATGGTTGTTCTCAAACAACATCAACAGATAGTGATATTCAAGTACCTGAAGGTTTTACTTTCATTGAGCAATCATTAGCTCAACCCAACAAGGTTTCGATACCTTATTCCAAGTTCGTTCTTGATAACGGGCTCACATTGATCTTGTCACCGGATGATTCAGACCCTTTAGTACATGTGGATGTGACTTATCACGTCGGCTCAGCAAGAGAGGATGTCGGGAAATCTGGTTTTGCCCACTTTTTTGAACACATGATGTTTCAAGGTTCAGAACACGTGGGAGATCAAGAGCATTTTAAAATAATCACTGAAGCTGGTGGGACGTTAAATGGTACGACCAACCGAGATAGAACCAATTATTTTGAAACCATTCCCTCCAATCAATTAGAGAAAATTCTTTGGTTAGAATCGGATCGTATGGGTTTTCTTATTGATGCTGTATCACAAAAAAAATTCGAAATACAACGAGATACGGTTAAGAATGAGCGTGCACAAAATTATGACAATCGTCCATATGGTTTGATGTGGGAGCGATTAGGTGAAGCGCTTTATCCCGAAGGGCACCCATATTCTTGGCAAACAATTGGCTACGTAGAAGATTTAGATAGAGTAGATGTTAACGATTTGAAGGCATTTTTTCTTCGTTGGTATGGTCCAAATAACGCGACGTTAACCATTGGTGGTGACATCGATGTAGAGCAAACACTCAATTGGGTCAGTAAGTATTTTGGTTCAATTCCTGAAGGGCCAGCAGTAGAGAACTCAGAAAAACAACCGGTTAAATTGGATAGAGATAAATACATTACGCTCGAAGATCGAATAAAACAGCCGATGGTAATGATTGGTTGGCCAACCACCTATCGAGGAGAAGAGAGTCAAGCGGCATTGGATACCCTTGCGTCAATCCTGGGTAGTGGAAAGAATAGTGTTCTATACCAAGAGTTAGTGAAAACTGAGAAAGCGATAGACGCAGGAGCGTTCCATCAGTGCGCTGAGCTCTCTTGTAGTTTTTATGTCTATGCAATGGGCGATTCTGGTGATCAAGGTGACTTAAGTAAAATTTATGATGATCTGATGGCGGCGCTAGTCAACTTTAAAGCGAAGGGAGTAGAACAAGATAAGCTTGAACAAATTATTGGCCAAGCAGAATCCAGCGCTGTATTTGCATTACAGAGTGTTCATGGGAAAGTGACTCAATTGGCTTCCAATGAAACGTTTTATGGTCAACCGGACAGGATAGAGCGACAGCTTGAACAACTTAAAGGTGTGACACCTGAAGCGGTAATGAATGCCTATAGCAGGTTTGTCGATGGAAAAAATAAGGTGACATTGAGTGTTGTACCAAAAGGGCAATTAGATTTAGAGGTAAAAAAAGCAGATTTTATTACCCCAGAAAGAACACTACCGAAATACAATAAAATTGAAAGCGGCGATTTAGAATATTCTAAAGCAGAGGACAGCTTTGATCGATCGATAATGCCTTCTGTTGGCGGTGCCGTTAAAGGTAATATGCCTGAACTCTACAATGTTTACCTAGATAATGGGATTGAGGTTCTAGGCACTGAATCAAGCGAGACCCCTACGGTTGAATTGCAGATTTTATTACCTGCTGGGCACAGATATGTATCTAAAGGTAAGGAAGGCTTGGCAAACTTTACATCTGAAATGATGCAAGAAGGTACGACAGAAAAAAGTATCGAAACGATTCAAGCCGAGCTCGATAAATTGGGTAGCTCTATTAGTTTTGGTTCTGGAAACTATACGACAACGATCAGCGTTTCTTCATTGAAGAAAAATCTCAGTCAGACGTTAGTCATTGTTGAGGAGATGCTCTTTAAACCAGAATTTAAACAAGATGATTTTGACCGTTTAAAGAAACAATCTTTAGAAGGTCTTATCTATGAGCACCAAAGACCTGCATGGTTAGCGTCGCAAGCGACCAGACAAATACTGTTTGGTAGATCGACATTTGGCCGTTCAAATGATGGTACCTTGAAGTCGATAGAGAGCATTCAACTTGAAGACGTGAAAGGGTTTTATAATAGTAATTATACTCCGCTAGGAACCCAAGTTATTGTTGTCGGGGATATTTCTAAAGAGACATTAATCCCCAACCTCAAATTTCTGAGTCAGTGGGAAGGGTCTGATGCACCGATACTACGACCTCAAATAGTAAAACCACCGGTAGGACAACATATCTATCTTGTTGATAAGCCAAGTGCGCCACAGAGTGTAATTAGGTTAGTCCGACAAGGACTGCCATATGATACGGTTGGTGAACAATACCTTAACCAACTCGCTAATTTCAATCTGGCCGGTAACTTCAATAGCCGAATTAATCAGAATTTACGCGAAGATAAAGGGTATACCTATGGTGCGAGTGGTTATCATGCGAGTAATAAAGAGATAGGTATCATTGTCTTCGATGCTCAAGTTAGAGCAGATTCAACCGTCCCATCTATCCAAGAGTTCATCAAAGAGATGAAACGCTACAGTGAAGATGGCATGACCTCTAAAGAGCTAGCGTTTATGCGCTTGGCTGTTGGTCAACAAGATGCTTTGAAATACGAAACACCAAGCCAAAAGGCGAGATTGCTGTCAAATATACTTAATTTTTCGTTAGATGATGACTATATAGAGCAGCGGAACGCGGTATTGAGTAATGTAAATCGCTCTACATTGAATGAGGTTGCAAGCAAATGGTTTAATCCTACTGACTACCAAATTATAGTAGTAGGAGATGCTAAGAGCTTAAAACCTCAATTGGAAGATCTGGATATACCAGTGGTAGAACTTGAAATTTCTAAGTAGCGCACACATATAAAGAGAGGCACAAATTGTCTCTCTTTATACTTGCTGCATACAAAAATGCAGAACTAGTATTTTATATAAAAAAGCGTAACCTACGCAAAAACAAGATTAAAAGTGGTCACCATTTTGACAAATTTTTCCTCAAGACTGAAAAAAGTAGCGAAAAACCCTGATAATTTTAAAAACATTGGTCGTGGTGTTGAGCGCGAAACTCTTCGATACACCTTGGATGGGCATTTAGCACTAACACCACATCCTGTTGGTTTAGGGTCTGCATTGACAAACAAATGGGTGACCACCGATTTTTCAGAATCATTATTGGAGTTCATTACCCCTGTTTCTACTGATGTAGAAGAATTAATTGGTCAGCTATCCGATATTCACCATTTTACCGTGAAAGAGATGGGAGAAGAGAAGCTTTGGCCTCTCTCCATGCCTTGCTATGTCGAGAATGAAGATGATATCGCCTTCGCTCAGTATGGCTCATCGAATGTAGGTAAAATGAAAACGTTATACCGTAAGGGACTTAAAAACCGTTATGGTAGTTTGATGCAGATTATTTCTGGTGTTCATTTTAATTTTTCGTTTCCTGAAAGCTTATGGGACTCTCTTTACGGCGAGCAATCAGATAGCGATAGAGCCAATACAAAATCAGATGAATACTTCAACGTTATCCGAAATTATTACCGGTTTGGTTGGTTAATTCCTTATTTCTTCGGTGCCTCTCCTGCTATTTGCTCCTCTTTCTTACAAGGTAGAGAAACCGAGTTACCTTTTGAAAATATCGGTCAGACGCTTTATCTTCCTTATGGTACATCCTTACGATTAAGTGACCTGGGTTATACCAATAGCGCTCAGAGTGAGTTGCAAATTAATTATAATAATCTTGATGGATATCTAGACGGTTTAGAAAAAGCGATTCAAACGCCTTCAAGTGATTTCGCCCAGATCGGTATCAAGATAGACGGAGAGTATCAACAGCTTAATAGTAATGTTCTGCAGATTGAAAACGAGTTGTATGCTCCCATTCGCGCCAAGCGCGTAGGTCAATCTGGTGAAAAACCATCAGAAGCATTAAAACGTGGCGGAGTAGAGTACATAGAAGTACGCTCATTGGACGTAAACCCATTCAGTCCGATAGGGGTAACAAAAGAACAGATTCGGTTTTTAGACCTCTTTTTAACCTGGTGCTTGATTAAAGATACCGGTCCAATAGACAATAAAGAGCTTTGCTGTTGGAAGGATAACTGGAATAGAGTTATTCAAGAAGGTCGCAAACCCGATTTGATGTTGACGGAAGACTGTGATGGCAAAGAGCGTACGTTACACGATTATACTAAGCACATTTTTGCTGATCTACAGCTGATTGCCTTTGAGATGGATATGGCGAGTGATGGTGATGAGTATCAGCAAACATGCCAAGAACTGATGACGTGGATAGACAATCCTGAATTGACCATTTCTGGCCAGCTATTAGAGAAAACGAAAGAGCTAGGCGGTATTGGTCAGGTTGGTTGCACCTATGGCCGCAAATATAGAGACCACCACCTAACAAATAACTATAATGTTTATAGTCAACAAGAGATGCAATATGAAGTAAGCGCCTCTCTTCAAGCTCAAAAAGAGATAGAGCAAGCTGACGAAGTGAATTTTGATGAGTTTCTTGAAGACTACTTCTCGTACCTAAAATAATGAATCGGCTCGAAACCTGAATCGAGCCAATGGAGATATAAAAATGCCGTTACTAGATAGTTTTACTGTTGATCACACAAGAATGAATGCACCAGCTGTTCGCGTGGCAAAAACTATGCAAACGCCAAAAGGGGATACGATTACTGTATTTGATTTGCGTTTTTGTGTGCCAAATAAAGAGATACTCTCTGAACAAGGTATTCATACGTTAGAGCATCTATATGCGGGCTTTATGCGTGCACATTTGAACGGTGCGGGTATCGAAATTATCGATATCTCTCCAATGGGATGCCGTACCGGTTTTTATATGAGTTTGATTGGCACCCCAGCAGAAGAGCGTGTAGCAGAAGCATGGTTAGCCGCGATGGAAGATGTGCTAAAGGTCGAGAATCAAAATAACATTCCAGAGTTAAATGAATATCAATGTGGTACCTATGGTATGCACTCTTTAGCCGATGCGAAAAATATCGCCAAAAATGTGATTGAAGCTGGGATTTTAGTGAATAAAAATGACGAGTTGGCTTTGCCTGCTTCTATGTTGGAAGAGCTAAATAAGTAAACGTATTTTTATTTGAAGTGAATGGTATTTTAAAGGGAGTGTCACCTTATGGTTACACTCCCTTTCTTATGACTGAATGTTAAGTTCGAACCGGCTACTTCCGAGCAGGAAAGACTTTAACCAAGCTGATCCTGTTTTCCGTAAACTTCATGATTTCCATTAGGTGTTTTTCAACCTCGATACTAACTTGGCTTTCAGGGATATCTTCTAGGTGTTCTAATATAAGCCCATTAAGTGTTCTTGGTCCGTCCGTAGGCAGTTGCCACTTCAAACCCTTATTAATGTCACGAATATTGGCACTTCCTTCAATGAGGAAGCTCCCATCACCCTGTGGGGTAATTTCTTCAGATAGACTTGGTGCTATAGACGTCGTAAATTCGCCAACGATCTCTTCCAATATATCCTCTAGAGTGACAAGACCAATAATATCGCCATATTCATCGACAATGAGTCCTATTCTTTCTTTATTACGTTGGAATTTCAGTAGTTGCACGTTTAGTGGTGTCGCTTCTGGTATGAAGTAAACTTCATCTGCTGCACGTAAAAGTGTCTCTTTTGTAAACTCATTTTTTTCTAGCATCAAACGATAAGCTTCACGTAAACGCAGCATTCCGACAACTTCGTCTATCTGGTCGCGATAAAGTACGACTCGCCCATGTGGTGAATGCGTTAACTGTCGAACGATTGATTTCCAGTCATCATTAATATCGATACCCGTAATTTCATTCCTAGGCACCATAATGTCATCTACAGTGACGTTCTCTAAATCGAGAATGGATACCAGCATTTCTTGGTGACCACGAGGAATGAGACCTCCGGCCTCGTTTACAACAGTACGAAGTTCATCAGAGCTTAAAGGATCGTCAGTAGGGTGTGTCGCTTTTATACCGAATAATCGTAATACACCATTGGTAATTAAATTCACCATTAGAACGACGGGTGCAAGCACTTTCATCAGTACGTTTAATATAATGCTGCTGGCATAGGCGACTCTTTCTGGATAGAGCGAAGCCAATGTTTTAGGGGTAACTTCAGCAAAGACAAGCACAACAAGCGTTAATAATCCCGTCGCTATTGCGACACCAAGATCACCAAATAGACGCATTCCAAGTATGGTTGCGATGGCAGAGGCGAGGATGTTGACTAAGTTGTTTCCAATGAGAATAAGGCCAATTAAGCGGTCGGGACGGCTCAATAGCTTTTCGACACGTTTTGCACCTTTATGGCCTTTTCCAGCCAGATGCTTTAGTCGATATCGGTTTAAGGACATCATTCCAGTCTCAGAACCTGAAAAGTAACCAGAAATGACGATTAGACATGCGAGTATGGTAAACAGTACACCCGTTGATATGTCATTCAATGTTTGGAATTCCTTTTTTCAGTTATCGCTCAATTTATGACTTAAGTGATTTGAGCTGTCAATTATACTATGAATAAATAGTGTTTTAGTAACGGGTAATCGGTTAGTTCAAAATGATTTCTCGAACAAATCGGCTGCCAAAATAGGCAAGTGTAAGCAAGGTTGCACCTGCAATAGCAAACCATGTTACCTTTTTACCACGCCAACCTTTTTGATAATGTCCCCAGAGTAATACGGAATAAATTACCCAAGCAACAAAAGAAAGAATAGATTTATGGGCTGAACCACGCGCAAACATATCATCTAAAAATACGAATCCAGATAATAGAGTTAAGGTTAACAGGCCATTGCCAATGAGGATTATGTTAAAAAGCTGCCTTTCTACTTTTAGTAATGGCGGCAGATTAGGGTTCACTGCCATCGCTTTTTTGTTCTTCAATTTATAGTCTAACCAAGCGAGCTGAATTGCATATAGTGCGGCAATCGTTAAAGTCGCGTAAGCGAAAAGTGCGATTGTAATATGGATTAACAATCCCATTTTTCCTTCAAAGTGAGTAATGAATGCACCAGGCAAGAAATTTGAAGCGAGAATGCTAATAATCGAAAACCCGTAAACGACAGGCAACAAAAACCACAAACGGGTTTTAAACATCGCCAAGCTCATTACTAATGAAGTAATAAAACTGACGAGAGAAGCAACATTGAGCATGCTCAAGTTTTGTCCGCTTGAACTGTTGTGAATTTGGCCGTGTAATAGCCATACGTGGAAAATAATGGCTAACGCTGCGCTCACGAAGACAGTCTTTGCCTTTATGTGGGTTTGCTGAGATAGCCCTGGGACTATTGTTGCGGTAGCAATTGCATATAAAATGGCAGCGGCAATAGCGATTATACTGTCCATATTTTCCTAATAAATTCTTATCTAATGAACGGATTATAACGCGGTTAAACTCGATGAGCTATCTAAGGATCGAATAAATCATCGTTTAGATTTTGGAAGATCAATTACCTAAGGTATACTGCCGACATTAATCGCCCTTGCTTTGCTAAAAGGTGTTTCGAAAAGTCCAGCTAAAGAGACAGACATGTTTGAGAATTTAACGGATAGACTATCCAGTACACTTAAAAATATTAGCGGCAAAGGTCGCCTAACAGAAGACAATATAAAAGAGACACTACGTGAAGTACGTATGGCTCTTTTAGAAGCTGATGTCGCCCTTCCTGTTATACGTGAGTTTATTAAGCGCGTAAAAGAAAGTGCCGTTGGTGTAGAGGTTTCTAAATCATTAACCCCCGGCCAAGAATTTATAAAAAATAGTTCAAACAGAGCTAGAAGGGCTAATGGGTGAATCTAACGAAGAGCTCAATCTAGCCGCCCAACCACCGGCCATAATTTTGATGGCAGGTTTGCAAGGTGCAGGTAAAACAACCAGTGTTGGCAAGCTCTCTAAACACCTAAAAGACGTTAACAAGAAAAAAGTGTTGGTTGTTTCTGCCGATGTTTACCGCCCTGCGGCGATTAAACAGTTGGAAACGCTTGCTTCTGATGTAGGAGTGGATTTTTTCCCTTCCTCTGCTGATCAAAAGCCGATTGATATTGCGAATGCTGCCGTTGACCATGCTAAGAAGAAGTTCTATGACGTTCTTCTGGTTGATACCGCAGGCCGTCTAGCCATCGATGAACAAATGATGGGGGAGATTAAAGACCTTCACGCCGCGATAGAGCCAGTAGAAACGTTGTTTGTTGTCGATGCAATGACGGGTCAAGATGCCGCTAACACAGCAAAAGCCTTTGGTGATGCATTACCTTTGACAGGTGTTATCCTGACAAAAGTAGATGGTGATGCGCGTGGTGGTGCTGCACTGTCCGTTCGTTATATCACTGGCAAACCGATTAAGTTCTTAGGTGTGGGCGAAAAAACCGACGCACTTGAACCTTTCCATCCAGATCGCGTTGCTTCACGTATTCTTGGTATGGGTGACGTTCTATCTTTGATTGAAGATTTAGAACGTAATGTCGACAAAGACAAAGCCGCCAAAATGGCGAAGAAGTTCAAAGAGAAGAAAGGTTTTGATCTTGAAGACTTCCGTGAGCAGCTTGGACAGATGCAGAATATGGGCGGCATGATGGGAATGATGGATAAACTTCCAGGCATGAGTAACCTACCTGCTAATGTTAAAGATAAAGTTGATGACAAAATGTTCAATCAGATGGAAGCAATGATTAGCTCCATGACAATGAAAGAACGTTTACGCCCTGAATTAATCAAAGGTTCACGTAAAAAACGTATTGCTGCAGGTTCTGGCGTGCAAGTACAAGATGTGAATCGTATGCTAAAACAGTTTACTCAAATGCAGAAGATGATGAAAAAAATGCAGAAGGGTGGCATGAAGGGAATGATGCGAAATATGCAAGGAATGATGGGCGGCATGGGTGGCGCAGGTGGCATGGGCGGAATGGGTGGACCATTCGGCCGATAACACTCAAACACGAATATATGGCGCAAGCTATGCGCCATATAGCTTTGACTAATATTTTCTTACTGCTTTAGCTGCTTGATTTTCCTATCAAAATATAAACATTTCCTAAACCGTTTCTAGATCACAAAAAGCCTTGCAAAAACCCCAAATAAGAGTAAAATTCCGGGGCTTTAAATTGGCACGAGACCCCAGGTTGTTAAATTAAAAATTACGGCTTTTGGGGTTATTTTTATTATTGAGAAAGCAAAGAGGACGATATGGTTACCATTCGTTTGGCACGTCACGGCGCAAAGAAGCGTCCATTTTACCAAATCGTAGTAGCAGATAGCCGCAACGCAGCTACTGGCCGCTACATTGAGAACGTTGGTTTCTTTAACCCAACAGCTCAAGGTCAAGAAGAAGGTTTACGTATTAACCTAGACCGCGTTAACCATTGGGTTAGCGAAGGTGCTTCACTATCTGACCGTGTTACTAAACTAGTGAAAGACGTTCAAAAAGCGGCTTAATTAGTAGGTAACAAAGCAATGTCGGTTAAAGGAAACGAACTAATGAACGAGCAAGCTGAAAGAATCGTAGTTGGCAAATTTGGTGCGACTTACGGTATCAAAGGTTGGCTTAAAGTTATTTCCTATACAGACGATGCTGAAAGCATTTTTGACTATAGCCCTTGGTATATAAACCAAAAAGGCAAATGGGTTGAATACAAGGTTGAAAGTTGGAAGCGCCATAACAAAGGTATGGTTGCTAAAATTGAAGGATTAGAGATCCGCGAGGACGCTCATCTTCTAACTAACTTTGAAATTGTGATTAATCCAGAGTCATTACCGGAACTGTCAGAAGATGAATTTTACTGGCGTGAATTGTTTGGTATGCAGGTATTAACAACGAAGGGATATGACCTCGGTACTGTCTCCGATATGTTAGAAACTGGTGCAAATGATGTTTTGGTAGTGAAAGCAAATTTGAAAGATGCTTTTGGCCAAAAGGAACGATTAATTCCGTTTCTTGAAGAGCAAGTGATTAAAAATATTGATCGCGATGCTCAACGGATCGAAGTTGACTGGGATCCTGCGTTTTAAACTCCACAGTAGAGCGAGAGAACAGATATGTGGGTTGGCATAATTAGCCTATTTCCTGATATGTTCCGTTCAATTACTGAATTTGGGGTTACAGGTCAAGCGGTTAAAAAAGGTCTTTTGTCAGTTGAGATATGGAATCCTAGAGATTTTACTCACGACAAACATCGAACAGTCGATGATAGACCCTACGGTGGTGGTCCTGGTATGTTGATGATGGTGCAGCCTTTGCGCGAAGCCATACAAACTGCTAAGAAATCAGCACCGGGAAAGACGAAGGTTATTTATCTTTCTCCTCAAGGTCGAAAACTTGACCAAAGTGGAGTTGAAGAGCTTGCTACGAACGAGAATATGATTCTTATTTGTGGACGCTATGAAGGGATAGATGAACGCATCATACAATCTGAAGTTGATGAAGAATGGTCAATTGGGGATTTTGTGATGACGGGTGGTGAACTGCCAGCCATGACGTTAATTGATTCAGTATCGAGGTTTATACCCGGTGTACTTGGAGATTTTGCGTCAGCGGAAGAAGATTCTTTTGCAAATGGTTTGCTAGATTGTCCGCACTATACACGTCCTGATGTTTTAGATGGAATAGAAGTACCATTGGTACTGAAATCTGGAAATCATAAGGATATTCGTCGCTGGCGATTGAAACAATCGTTAGGCCGTACTTGGCTTAGAAGACCAGAGCTCTTGGAAAACCTAGCTCTGACTGACGAACAGGAACAATTACTAACTGATTTTATAAAAGACTATCGGTCTTAAAATACAGTTAAGTAACCTATTTTATTTAGTATCAGTTTATTCTAGGAATTTTAAAAATGAGTAACATCATCAAGGCTCTTGAAGAAGAGCAAATGAAACAAGACCTTCCAAAGTTCAGCCCAGGTGACACTGTTGTTGTTCAGGTTAAGGTAAAAGAAGGCGATCGCGAACGTCTACAGGCCTTTGAAGGCGTTGTAATCGGTATTCGTAATCGTGGCCTACATTCAGCATTTACTGTTCGTAAGATCTCGAACGGTGAAGGTGTTGAGCGTTCGTTCCAAACTCACTCTCCTATGGTTGATAGCATTGAAGTTAAACGCCGTGGTGCAGTACGTCGTGCCAAGTTGTACTACCTACGTGAGCGTTCTGGTAAGTCAGCTCGTATTAAAGAGAAGCTTGCTAAGAAGTAATGCTAACCAGCATTCTCAAATAGAAAACGGGTTCCATATGGAACCCG
>LLEJ01000110.1_pt1 | contig 12058 bp, 12 predicted proteins | sample 595831 | NCBI WGS metagenome assembly LLEJ01 (sample SAMN02919310, study PRJNA255460) | bioreactor metagenome | biome: chemostat; feature: culture 2011_10.1; material: sediment; isolation source: day101 10degC chemostat 2011 inoculated with Wadden Sea sediment taken from... | place: Germany: Bremen... | reverse complement strand
ATAATCAACATCATACTGACTGAGTTAGCAAAAATGTGATAGAGAGGCAGAGGTGTGACGGCGTGTTCGTTCTCGACTAACGTTCGAGGTGAAAAATGCGCATTAACCTGTAGAACATTTGCAATAATGTTGCGATGCGTGAGCATGGCCCCTTTAGCCAGTCCTGTTGTTCCGCCCGTGTATTGGAGATAGGCTAGGTCGCTATTTTCTATAAGGGGAGGATTCAGTGTCAGGCTTTTACCTTGAGTTAAGGCTCTTTTGAACGAGATGGCACCCGGTAGATTATATTTGGGTACCATTTTTTTAACATACTTAACCGCAAAATTACCAGCGTGCGCTTGTACGGCGCAAACTCGTCACCTATTCGGGTTAGAATTACATGTTCTAAACTAGTCTGGTTGATGACTTTTTGAAGATTGTTGCCGAAGTTTGTCACCGCTACAATAGCTTTTGCACCCGAGTCGCGTAACTGGTGTTGAAGCTCTCTCGGCGTATAGAGAGGATTAACGTTTACTACCACCAACCCTGCTCTGAGTGAACCAAGAATGGCGATGGGGTATTGAAGAAGGTTTGGCATCATTAATGCGATGCGATCGCCCTTTTTCATTGCCAATGTCACTTGCAAATAAGCAGCAAAAGCGGTCGCTTTTTCATCCAGTTCCTTATAACTAAGCGAATGCCCCATATTAATGAAAGCGGCTTTGTCTGGATGCTTAGCGAATACGTCTCGGAACATATCCGTAATATTTTGATACTTGTCGGCATCGATAGATGCAGGGACGTCTTTCGGGTAGCTGTTAAGCCATGGTTTTTGTTCTGCGTACATTGTTATATTCTTCCGGCCATTTTTACCCGCATAGGGTATCGTATTCGCAATTCAAACAATAGAGCAAACGTACTAACTGAGTATTTATCAACCAATACCTGTCAATATCTTAGAGGTAAATCCGGCAACACACGATAAAATTATTTAGTACTTAGACTAAAGTGGTATTTTCTATTTGTCATTTCTAGGTTAAAAATAACCTTACTATCTTTAAGATTATTAGTGAAACACAAAAAGAGGGTTGGATTATGGAATTGAAGCAAGACCCAAGATGCTACACTGATGTGTGTGTAAATGGACTTTGGTATCACTATGATCATTGCGGCACTAAAGCCTATGTATTGAGAGGGGGAGCGTCTCCGGAAATTATGCTTGAGCGCGAGCCAAAGACAGAAGACGAGTTAGTCTTAATGCTTAAAAATATGACGCCCAATTTTTAGATATTAGTATAATAAAAAAACCGAGCTTTTTGACAGGCTCGGTTTTTTATTGCGTGTTCAATTAGTCTTGTAAATTAATTATTCGCATGGCGGTGCCATGTGGATAACCGCTAAACCCCCGAGTGAGGTTTCGCGGTACTTCTTATTCATGTCTTTTCCGGTTTGATACATAGTATCAATGACTTTGTCTAAAGAAATTAGGCATTTGCTATTTCGTTTTAGCGCCATTCTAGATGCATTAATTGCCTTCACCGCCCCCATTGCGTTTCTCTCAATACAAGGCACCTGAACTAGCCCACCAATAGGATCACACGTCATTCCTAAGGAGTGTTCCATGGCGATTTCAGCGGCAATACAAACTTGTTCGTTAGTACCACCACGTAAAGCGGTTAAGCCAGCTGCTGCCATAGAAGATGAAACCCCTATTTCTCCCTGACACCCAACTTCTGCACCCGAAATGGACGCATTCATTTTATACAACATCCCAATAGCACCGGACACGGCAAGAAAATCTTTGATCTGTTTAAGATCTAACTCTTTAATAAAGGTGTGGTAATACATTAGTACTGCAGGAATAACGCCTGCGGCACCATTGGTTGGCGAGGTGACAACTTGTCCACCAGCGGCATTTTCTTCACTCACCGCGAAGGCATACACATTTATCCAATCCATTATCTCCATTGGGTCACTATGCAGAGAATGATTCGCCTCAAGGTTTTTATGTAAGGCTGGGGCTCGTCTTGTTACATTGAGTCCACCATCAAGAATACCTTCTGTCACTAATCCACGTTCGACACAATTCGTCATTATTTGCCAAATCTGACGTGCTTTATCATCGATTTCTTCTTGGGGTCTAAATGCTAATTCATTTTTTAAAACAAGTCCGCCCAAGCAGAAACCGTTGGTCTCCGCTTTTAGCAGTAACTCGTCTGCTGAAAGGAAAGGATATTCAACTTTAACAACGTCTTTACTCGACCCGTTGGTTAATTCAGATTCAGTTGCAATGAACCCACCACCGACGGAATAATAGATCTCTTTTGAAATGAGTTTATTGTTTCCGTCGAATGCAGAAATGGACATGCCATTTTCATGCAAAGGAAGGTTCTCTTTGTGGAAAATGATGTCGTTATCAAAATTAAACGAAATAACGCAGTTCGGTGAAAGTGTGAGTGTGTTGTTGTCGATGTCAGAGTGTAGCAGGGCGTTCGCTTGTTCAATATGGATATTGTCTGGACGGTTTCCCATCAAACCAATGAGCGTAGCGCGATCCGTGTGGTGGCCTCTGCCCGTTAATGAGAGCGAACCATAAAGGTCAACCTTGATCGACGTTATCTGGCCGAAAAGACTTTCGATTTTTTGCCTAAACTCGAAACCTGCAATCATAGGTCCATTGGTATGAGAACTTGAAGGGCCAACACCGATTTTGTAGATATCGAATATAGATAGCATGATTTTACTCTCGAGGTGAAATCAGTACGAATACTGATTTATATTTATAATGTGTTTCGGAAAATAACGAAGGTTGATACTACCGTTCCGATCCTGAACAGTTCAAGAAACTTGTTACGTGGCTGTGACAGAGAATAACATACTCTACTAAAAATCACGTTTTAAACCCTGTATAGTAATATTCCTCTTTCCATATCAATGTTCGTTCTTTGGTATGGTTTCAATTATAGACATAGATTGCTCAAGTGGATAATAAATGCAGGTAAGTGAGTTATTAAGTGGTGAGTTGGCGACTGAATTTAAAACGGTGTCGGCTATGATGGAGATATACTGCAAAAAGTATCACGGTAGCGGGTCGAATTTATGTCAGAATTGCCGTGAGCTCTTGGCCTACGCAGAAACTAAATTGGACCGCTGTCCTTATGGTCAGAAGAAGCCTACCTGCAATAAATGTCCAATTCACTGCTATAAACCTGAACCCAAAGAACGTATGCGGTTGATCATGCGCTACTCTGGCCCAAGAATGCTATTGAAACACCCCATTCTTGCGGTTAGGCACCTTCGGCACGAAAAGCGCGAGGTACCTGAACAACCTAAAGTGAATGTATCTAATCGTCACACTCGATTAGAATTGGCCAAGCAGGGAGCCGAGAACAAAAAGGCTACGCGTGAGAAAGAGTAAGGTTGTTAACCCATTTTAGCTTCAAATAACGATGAAAGCAGAGTGAAAATTTTACAACTTCTTCGATGAGCAACATAGCATAAACCCAGGAAAATCCCCATTCTCCGATGAATGCACCATAAGCGGTGAGGGGAATACCGACCAACCACATTGCGATAAAATCCATTCGCAGGCAAAACAGGTTGTCTCCGCCAGAACGCAATATCCCATTAATGATGATCAAGTTAAGCATTCTTAACCAGATACCGCAGCATAGGATAGAAATTGCGGGAAGTGATAGGTGATAAAACGCTTTTCCATCCAGATTAAGTAGTGTGAGTATCCATTCTTTGGTAGTGAATAGAGTCACACCAAGAATTAGGCCAAATATCAATACAAACTTCAACAGTATCCGAGTTAGTTGAACCGCTTGATCAAATTGGTCTTTGCCTAATGACTGCCCAATAAGGACGGAACAAGCAACAGAAAGACCAAAGAATGTCGCGTAACACAGCGATTCAAATGGTCCTAGCATGCTAAATACGGCCAGTTCCGTTGTTCCAATATGACCAAATATCATCTGGTAAGTTAATGTACCCACAGCCCAAAGCAACCCGTTGGATGCATTTGGTATAGCCAATTTACGATACGACGCATGTAACTTTTCAGGTGAGGCAACACGCTGAGAACTGAAGAGCCAATGGTGGCGGTACCTCATATATGAATACATCAAAACGATCTGCACAAAACGGGCAATAGTGGTGGCTAGGGCTGCACCTGCTACACCCATAGGTGCGACACCGAAACCACCCTGTATGAGCCAAAAGTTAAGAGCGATGTTTAAAAAGACCGTTAGAGCACCGACATAAAGTGGGGAGGTTGCATCACCGCTAGAACGCATACTAGATTCAAGTACGATCACGAAGTGCGTTAATATCAATACCGGAAAACTGTACCACAGGTATTGGGACCCCAATTCTATTACACGTAAATCCATGGTCTGTGCTTGCATAATAAACCCAGAAAATAGTGTAATTATCACCGTAACGGGCAAAATAATTAGCGCGCCAACACGCATTGCGTAAAGCGTTACTGATTTGGCCGAGTTTCGGTCATCTTTACCCCAGTATTGAGATACCAATACGCCATTCGACACACTTAATCCTGCCATAATCATAATGGCGACAAAATGCCATTTTGATGCAATTCCCACAGCAGCAGTTGCCTCTTTACCAAATTCACTAACCATGAGAACATCAGCAAGTGCGAGAATTGATACCAACGCGCTTTGTATCGCAACAGGAAGAGCGAGCTTGATAATTCTAGAAAATAAGTGCGGGTGGTCAGTTTGTACAGGCATTAAGTATGACATGAATCCTCCTTTTTAATAGAGTGAAATATAGACATATAAGAAGAGGAATAACATGTCAAAAAAAAGCATAAACCTGTTTAAATCTGTCATTAGTGATTTTAATCCTCCAGTCGAATGGAAAGATTTTGTTTATCTATCACCTGAATGTAGGGAGCGGTTTTTAACGGTATCGGATATTCCAGAACTCAGTACTCAACATTTTTTCATGGCTGGATTAGCGGAGTTGAAAGGTGGATATCTAGTTGAAAGAGACAGTGTTGACGTCCACACCCTGCTATTTACTATTGAAGGGGAAGGTAAGCTAACTACAGCAACAAGTGAAGTGGTACTCAAACAAGACACACTGACTGTTTTACCTGCACTTACTCCGTTTCGATTTGAGTTAAATAAACCTGATGGGCAATGGAAAATGGCCTGGGTTCTCCTTAATAACAAAGAAAAGTGGATTCAGATAGCCAAACTTGGTCAATCGGTTATACCCTTTAAGGACGCCGAACTTGTATGGGCACTGATGACGCTTTTGCACAGCGAGATTGAAGGTCGACCAGCGTACAGAAAGCTTATATGCAGCGAAATATCGAGTTTTTTAACGGGTGTTGAGTCCAAACCATTTAACTCTACCGCAAGAGTTCAGGCGCTATTTAATGAAGTTGGAGCACAACTTCATTTGCCATGGACGGTGAAAGAGATGGCTAACAGAACGTTTTTGAGTGAAGAGCAATTAAATAGAGTGTGTAAATCGCTTTATGCTCGCTCTCCCCAGAAAAATCTAATAGCATTACGCATGCAAAAAGCCGCAGATTTATTGCACAATAAAGAATGGTCTATTACCATGATCGCGCAACGTCTTGGATATAAAGACCCATACAATTTTACCCACAGATTCAAGGTGTTTTATGGTTGTTCTCCGAGAGATTACCGTAAACGAATTCATCAACAAAGAGAGTCATAATGGAGTCAGTTGCAATACTTGTAGACGTACAAAATATCTACTACACGACAAGGGACCGTTTTAATAGTCATTTTGACTACAATGCATTCTGGAGAAAAGCAACCGCGAATAGACAGGTAGTTGAAGCTAACGCTTACGCAATTGCAAGCAACAATCCCAAGCAAAGGCAATTTCACCATATACTCCGTGGGATAGGATTTAACGTTAAGTTGAAGCCATTTATTCAAAGAATGGACGGTTCTGCGAAAGGGGATTGGGATGTTGGGATAACACTAGACGCAATAGAGTTTGCGATGCAAGCAGATGTCGTGATTCTTCTTTCTGGCGATGGTGATTTTGATTTGCTTGCACAACGAATCAGAGATAAATATAAAAAAGAAGTCGAAGTTTACGGTGTTAAAGATCTTACAGCAAAATCTTTAATAGAAGCGTCGGATCGTTTTTATGAAATTGACGAAGATCTTTTAATAAAATAGTGTTAAAAGAAGAAGATCAATTATTGATCTTCTTCTTGATTTTCTTTTTCGTTATTATTTTCTTCTTTAATAACATCTGATTTTTCTCTGTCAGCCTTGGATATATATTTTTCTTTATTATCTGTATGTAATTTAGAGTTTTTCTTTTTCTGTCTTTTTTTAAATATTTGATTAATTTTCTTTTTTCTATTCACTACACATTCTCACTCGATAGATGTTTATTTAATAGGCTAATTTAAGATCTGACAGTCGTGATTATAGGCTGCTTTAGTTTGGCCGTCTACATCTAATCGGAGCGGTGGCGCAAAGTGAAAGCCTTGATACAGGCTTACATTGAGACCTGATATACTGAGAAACTGCTCTTTTGTTTCTATCCCTTCTATTAAGATTTTTGCATTTATACTCTCACCCAAATCCAACGCTTCGCATAGCCCTCGTTGGTTACCGTTAATAAAATCATCCAGCAAGCTTTTATCCAATTTTATTATGTCTGGTTGCACTAGTTCAACCCGATGAACGTCTGAAGAATCAATACCATAATCATCGATAGCGATGGTAAAACCAAGTTCTTTCAGGTGATCAATAGACTGTTTAAGTCGTCTCGGATTATAGCTATCTAGTTCCACGATCTCGATGACAATCTGGCTAGTCTTGATCTCTAATTCATCTAGGCGTTGCATGAGTAGTTTGGTGTTACGACTGTTATTAAGAAAATACTCATTAGACCGAGGAATGGTATTTAAGAATAGGGTAGAGTGCCGTTTTGATGATAGGGCGAAATTTCTTATGTGGATCGCGCGACTAAGGCGTTCAACGAACATTTTGCAATCGAAACTAAAAAGGTCACTTCTAAAAAAAAGATCGGTACGAATCTCCTGTCCATCAATGGACTCTATTCGAAGTAATGCCTCGTAACCAATAATTTGAGTGTCACTTTTCAATATCGGTTGAAATACACTATTGAGTAACAATCCATTGTAAGTTGCAAAATAGTAACCGTTATTATCTCGTTTAATGAGGGACTCTAGTTCTCTACGTTCAAAATACATAAGATATATTCAAATATTATTTATTGACAATTTATTCTCAACCACACTAATTATATTGTCAATACGGCTTATTGCTCATTTATAAGAATGTATTAAAATAATTATATTTGCAAACAATTCATTAACAAATAAGCAAAACAATGAATACAAATCGAGGGGGTAAATATACTCATATTCGCTGGTAAGAGTAGTTAATGTGGTACAAATCACATTAACTAGGTTGCTTATACTTTAGCTTAACCCATTAAGCATTTGATGTGTCAGGAGTTTGTTTTGGCAGAGAGCTACCGATGTCAAAGATGGATAACTATCGACGCCAAAAATATTACATCAAACATCTATCAGGATTATTTAATGCGTTTTATTTACTTAGCCCCCATGGCTTTGTCTTGTACTGTTTTTGCAAATGAAGAAGCTTCTTTCTTACCCAGCTTAGAATTAGAAACGTTGATGGCAACCGATGTTCAAGCTAATGCTGCGATGAAGCGTTTACAATCTACATCTGAAACCGCCGCGTCTATATATGTATTATCTAACGATGAACTGGTTAAATCTGGTGTTACTTCAATCCCTCAAGCGTTGACATTAGTGCCTGGATTGCAGGTAAGAAAAATCGACAATAATGTTTGGGCAATAACGTCTAGAGCACCGGCAGGGAGATATTCAAGTAAACTACTTGTAATGATTAATGGCCAGAGCATTCATAACCCCGGTTTCGCTGGTGTTGATTGGGCAAGTATAAATGTTCCAATTTTTGACATAGAAAGAATAGAGGTCATACGTGGTCAGTCAGGGTTGTTATGGGGAAGTAATGCGACAAATGGTGTTGTTAATATTATAACCATGCATTCTGAGGATACGCGTGCAACAAAGATTCAGGTAGAAACCGGTTCACAATTAAACCATCAAGTAACGGGGCGATTCGGGTCAGACTTAGGTGAGTATGGTGCTTATCGAGTCTATGCTTCAAGTCGAGAGACTGAACGTTCGGACACCTCTTATAAAGGGCGCTCTAGTGATGAAGGTGAAACCTCTTCGTTTGGGGTGCGCTCGGACTTGATCCTAAGCGATGATCTTTCACTTATTTTGCAAGGGGACTATACAAAAATTGATAACGGTCAAACGGTCTCATTATCTGATTTGACGACGTTTGAAACGAATCAGCTTACGACGGAATTTAAGCGAGAAGATGTGAAGGTAATGACGCGTCTAGAGCACCGAATAGATATCACCTCAAGTCAAATGATTCAAGCCTCCTATTCCAACCTATCAGCAGACTCCGCCTTCCACAATGAACGTTTTGGTATTGTCGATGTAGACTATCAAATGAATACCATTATTAACGATATTCAATTTGACTGGGGTCTTAACTACAGACACACCCAAATAGATAGCAAAGACACTGACTATATGCTGGCAGTCAAGGATATTAACTCTACCGCCCAATACGGTGGATTTGTTCAGGTACAGATTGACCTTATTCCACGAGAGTTGAATTTTTCACTTGGCAATCGTTCCGAACACAATGATTTTACTGGTTGGGAACACCAACCCATTGCTAGGTTAATGTGGAAGCCAACTGATAATCATGTAATGTGGTCATCGATATCTCAAGCTATAAGGGTTCCATCTTTACTAGAGCAAAATGGTAAGACAGTGTTATCGGGTCAACGAGTAGGTGACCAAGTAGCGACAGGTAATCCTGGTATAGATAATCTTTATATCCCTTTATACTTAAACGGTAGCGAGGATACAGACGCTGAGACAACGATTTCAGGCGAGTTGGGCTATCGATACCTAAGGCATAATTGGAATTTTGATGTTACCTTTTTCCAAACTAAGTCAAAAAACGCGCTAGCGCTTGAAGAAAGCTTTAATCCACTTACAATAGAAGAAGTTATCGCACTCAACGACCCTATTGCGATCGCTATTGCCTTACAAAATACGACGATTGACTATAATTTTGTGTCGAATGCAGAACTAAAGACCAACGGTTCGGAGTTCGTGTTAGGTTGGCAGCCAAACGATGAATTCAAAGCAGAAATAGGTTACAACTTTACCTCATACGAATATCAATTAACCGATTCAACAAGAACCGCCGTTGGTCAATCTTCCGATTTATCACAATTGTTCTTAAAGTCCAGTGTGTCGATTACCCGTAACCACTACCTCTTTGCTTTATATCGAATTGAAGCGGGTACCGCGTATGAAACATCCGATTATGGATCTCTTGACCTAAGTTGGTCATGGTTATTTAACCCAACAATAGCGTTTACGTTGACGGGCAACAATTTGCTTGCTGGTAAGCATGTAGAGTACAAAAATACAGATGAAACCTATACTGTGCCTACCTATATTGAGCAATCAATTGTCGCTCGAATTACGGCCAATTTCTAAATAGAGGCGGATAGTTATCTTATTAAGACTGTTTCATCTCGTTCTTATAGGGCTGACGTTATTGTCGGCCAACTTGTCGTATGCAAGTGAAAGAGAATATGCAGTCAAAGCTGGTTTTATCTTTAACTTTGCCCGATACAGTGAGGGAAATTGGTTTAACCCAAACCTCAGAAACAAGTATATTATTTGTAGTTATAACCCAATTTTTGTCCTAACCGCATCAAAAACACTTATTGGTCAAAAGGTTAAAAACCGTCAAGTAGAGGTTCATTTAGTCTCGAGAGAAGGGATGCCAGATGACTCATGTAATAGTTTTTTCCTGACAGAAAAAAATGCCGACCTGATTGAAAAAGTAACCAGAAATAAAAACCTTACAAAAACAATGTTAGTAGGGGAAATGAAAGCCTTTGTTCCATCAGGTGGCCATATCAATTTATTTATTACCGGTGGAAAAGTACGCTTTGAGGTTGACTCTGATGCGTTGCTTGATGCGGGTATAAAAATGAGCTCGAAGGTATTAAGGCTTGGACGTGTCGTCGAAGGGAGGCGTAACCAATGAGGAATATTGTTCCTAGATTCCGGACTATCCAAGTAAAGCTTGTCACCTTATTTATGGTTGTTGCGCTTTTTTCCGTGTTAAGTACCGCAATCACTATTATCAAGTACGAAAAGAGTAATTCCAAAGAAAAAGAGCTGCACCGAATAGACTCAATTGCGGAAATATTGGCTCCAACCTTGACCGCTGCAGTCGTGTTTCATGATGACTCCGCAGCCAGTGAACTGTTGATGCCTTTGATGTCCGATAATACAATTATTGATGCGAAAGTGTACACAATAAACAGCGATGTATTTGTAAGTTTTGAATCCCCTCATTTAAACAGTATTGTTCCTAATACGGTATATATTACGGTGGCAAAGCCACTTGTCCATGACGAGACTAACTATGGCAACTTGGTGATAAGGGTGAATGACCAATCAATCAATAAGCATATCGAAGTATACTCACTCTTTGTTGGTTTGATTGCGGCCATTACTCTGGTAATAAGCTTTGCATTAGCGATAGTCTTTAGCCGATATATCATTGATCCTTTGTTGAACCTGGCTCGTGTGGCCACGAAGGTAACGAAAACAAATAATTATGCTCTGCGGGCAAAAACAACGACAAACGATGAAATAGGTCAATTGACTCAGTGTTTTAATCTTATGCTAGAAAACGTTGAACTGCGGGACCGCAACCTAGAACTTCAGGTTAAGCAAAGGACCACGGAGTTGGAAGCGGCAAATAGTAAACTACAAAAACAAGCTTATCATGACAGTTTGTCAGGCCTGCCTAATAGACGGTATCTTAATGAAGAGCTGCAAAACTATGTGGATAAATATAAAGCCAATGAGTCAATCGGCTTTTCAATACTATTTTTAGATCTGGATGGTTTCAAAGACGTTAATGATACTTTGGGGCATGATTATGGTGATCTGCTATTGATTGCGGTTGCCGATAGGCTTAGAACGGTGGCAAGAGCAAGTGATCTTGTTGTACGCTTAGGCGGTGATGAGTTTACGATACTGCTTGGTGATGTGATAGAGAGAGAACACAGTACTTTTGTTGCCAAAAACGTCCAAAGAGAATTAAACCAACCATTTATCATTAAGGGCGAAGACATCTCGGTTACAGTGAGTATCGGTGTCGCCATATTCCCAATAAATGCAATCGATGTAGAAACCATCTTAAAGTGTGCGGATCTGGCAATGTATGAAGCAAAATATGAAGGAAGGAATTGCTACCGATATTTTGACAACATGATGATGGACAGATTAATCGAAAAAAGATCGGTTGTAGCTGATCTTAAAGTGGCATTAAGAGAGGAGCAATTTGAACTCTATTTTCAGCCTATTGTCGAGTTTTCAACGGGTGAAATTGCCAAAGTCGAAGCCTTAATTCGCTGGAACCATCCAACGAAAGGTCTCGTGTTTCCCGATGAATTCATTTCGATTGCTGAAGAGTTTGGCATAATCAACGAAATTGGAGAATGGGTGTTAAGAAATGCTTCTTTGCATATTCCCATCTTACAAAAGACCTTCAATCAAGACATACAGATAAGTGTTAATGTTTCTCCGGCACAATTTAAAGGCGATTTTAAACGAATAGAAACATGGTTAAACGAATGCAAAAAATCCGAACGACAGGTCGATCTCATTTCCTTTGAGATTACTGAAAACCTTTTGATGACGAGTGATGAAATTGTGAAGGAAAGGTTGAAGTTGTTGAAAAATGTCGGTATCGATATTGCTATCGATGACTTTGGAGTGGGCTACTCTTCTCTGTCGTATCTACAACAGATTGAAATCGACTTTATTAAAATTGATCGATCATTTGTGAAAAAACTTGGTCGAAGATACCAATAGTCAGGCGCTATGCAAAGCGATGATTCAAATGGC
>LLEJ01000109.1_pt1 | contig 12123 bp, 17 predicted proteins | sample 595831 | NCBI WGS metagenome assembly LLEJ01 (sample SAMN02919310, study PRJNA255460) | bioreactor metagenome | biome: chemostat; feature: culture 2011_10.1; material: sediment; isolation source: day101 10degC chemostat 2011 inoculated with Wadden Sea sediment taken from... | place: Germany: Bremen... | reverse complement strand
TTTTTTACTTTGGGGAGCTCCTGCAATAAAAAAACAAAATTAATAGATGAATCAAGACATCATATTTTGACTGCTCCACATCCTAGTCCTTTGTCATCATATAGGGGTTTCTTTGGATGTAAACACTTTTAGTAAAACAAATGAAATTTTAGATTTAATTGATAAAAAACCAATTAATTGGTAAGGAATAAAATGAACGAAAAATGGTTATTAAAAGATACAGGTAATTTAAATCAAATGTTAAGAGTAAGAGCCGATAAAACTCTTACAAATGTATGTGAAAAGTTCAAAGATTTGGTAATTGTAAAACATCAATATCATATAGCAGATGATATTATGTTTCCTGATCCATCTTGTTTAGCATTTTTTACTGCTTTTGAAGAAAATCATTTACAAAAACTAGAAGATGATAATAGTTTAGTTTTATATGCTGTTGATATTTTTGAAGGAAAATTGAGTTTATTTTTATATTGTGATGATGCTCAAAAATGTGTGTACGATTCTATCTCATTCTTAAAATCTAATAGTTTGTATAAATGTGAATTTGAAATTATATTAAATGATAGTGGAAAAAGACTAGAAAAAATTATCTAGTCTTTTTTTATTAAATTTCTTGCCAAATATATATTTTATAGTACCAATATCTATGACCTTTTGAAGGAAGCTTTTTTACATCAGAGAATACAATTTCAATAGATTTATTTAACTCTTCATTTAGATGTGAACCTTTTGATATATATTGAGAGTAACCATTTCTCAGTTTTGTATATATTTGCTCTTCTTTTTCTTTAAATTCTAAATAAGTCATCTTTTGAATAGTATCTATTTCATACTTTTCTAGTGTTCTTAAAAAATGGTATAAAGTTAAATATGCTTTTGATTTATCTGAATTTTTACTATGAAAAAAAGCCTTAGTAAAAACTTCAACTTCATGTTTCATATCCATTCCCATAGCGATACTTTGAGAAGTTATAAAGTCTTCTTCTTTATTAGTTATAACTTTTTTTTCCTCTTCAAGAATTATTTCTTTGTCAAGTGATTGTTCATTTGATACACTTTGTAATTCTTCAGGATTCTTGTTATCTTCTGTTCCACCAAATTTAGACATTATTCCTTTAAACATTTTGTACCTTTCTTAGTAAATTAATCTAAGTCTTTATCCAATTGATTTAATAGTGTTGCAAAATTTCTAGTATGTATTTTACTTACTTGTAGGAAAATATAAGCAACAACAATTACATTTAAATGAATTAGCGCTTCTTTAAATGGAAGAAAAGCAAATAATATACCTGCGCCTAAAATAAAAATTGGATATATAAGTTTTATTCTTTGTTCATCTCTTACAACTGCAATTTTATAATCTCTAAAATTAGACTTTATAAAATTTTTATCTTCCTGCGTTAACTTCTTTTGTTCCTTTAAATCATCTAAACCTTTTAAAACATCCATTTTCTTTTTATATTGATAGTATTTTACTAATAGCATAACTAATATAACTACTGATAAAAAGTTTGACAATAGTTCTAACGGAATCTGAGTCTCTCCCATATTTTACCTTTTTAATAAATATTGTAGATTTTAATATAATTGTTATTACATTCATATAATAACTTCAATTTTATTACATATTTTTTCAAATATAAATAAATTTTTATTTTATTTAGATATAATTTTAAAAATTATTTCAAAAGGAGTGTAAAAATGAAAAAAATATTAGCTATCTTAGCTTTGAGTGTTTCATTTATGTTTGCAGCAATGAATTTAAATACTGCATCTAAAGAGGAGTTGATGACAATTAAGGGGATTGGACCAGTTAAGGCTGATCAAATCATTAAATATAGAAAGTCAAACAAAATTAAAAATGCAGATGATTTACAATCAATTAAAGGTTTTGGTCCAGGTGTAATTTCTAATATAAAAGGTGGAAAAACTGTTTCAAAAACAAAGTTGAAACAAAAAAAGAAAAACTCTAAAATAGAAGATAAAAGAAAAGAAAAAATCAAAAAAGTTAAAGAATCTGGAAAATCTAAAAAAGAAATAAAGACTAAGACTAAAAAAATAAATGAAAAAGCTACAGCTAAAAAGAAAAAAGTAGCCAAAAAAGCTAAAGTAAAAAAAGAAAAAAAGAAAGCGAAGAAAAAAACAAAAAAGACTTCTAAAGAAGAAGAAACTACTAAATAGTTAGTAAAAGTACTTAGTGAATCTTTACTAGGTACTTTTCACTTTTTTTATATTTTGCTACAATATAAAAAATCTCAATTAGGCTTGACCATGAAAATTTCTGTAAATGCAATGTGCCCGTGTGGGAGTTTAAAGAAGTATAAAAAATGTTGTAAAGTTTTTCATAATGGAGCTAATGTAAAAACTGCATTAGAATTAATGAAGTCACGATATAGTGCTTTTGCTGCTGGTGATTATAAATATATTATGAATACAACCCATAAAGATAACCCTGATTATAATGAAGATTTTTCATCCTGGAAAGAATCGATACTAACATTTTCAAAAGATAGTGATTTTAAAAAACTAAAAATAATAGATTTTATTGAGGATGAAATAGAATCGTATGTAACTTTTAAGGCTACAATTTTTCATGGTGCACATGATAATTCGTTTAGTGAAAAAAGTAAATTTCTTAAAGTAGATGGAGTTTGGCTATACCATAGCGGTGAATTTGTAGATGTCTAACTTAATACAAAAGTTATATAAAGGAGAAGAAGGAAATATTTTAATTCTTTCCCTTTGTATTACTCTTTCTTTGATTGTTTTTATTATTATAAGTTACCAAATTGATGTATCTTTTGCAAATAGAATCACAGGTATTGTATTTACAAACCTACTTGTTGGACGAGTCCCTGCACTCTCTTTTGGATATGCTGCTGATTTATCCCATTTTACTGTTATAAGTATAAATATTGTTACAGAAATGATTCTAGTAACTGCAATCTATCCTCTTTTTGTTTTTAGTTTAAAAGGTGTTTTGAAAGTAAAAGTTTTAGAAGATTTTTTTACAGAAGTACAAAAAAAGAAAAATGAACATCAAAAAAAGTTTGATAAATATGGAAGATTTGGATTGTTTGTTTTCGTATTTATTCCTTTTTGGATGACAGGACCAATAGTGGGTTCTATTATTGGTTTTTTAATTGGAATGAAGCATTATGTTGTTATATTTATAGTATTCATTGCAACAATAATTTCAATAACTTTATGGGGTTTATTTCTACAAGAGATTATAGATTTTTTATTAATTTTTGATACTCAAATTGTTTGGATTTTATTATTATTAGTTGTAAGTGTTTTACTTTTTTTAAGATTTAGAAAAAAGATATTTGGAAATAGAAATGAGAAGGAATAATAGATAAATGAAAATACTTTTAGCCCCAGCAGAGACTAAAAATAGTGGAGGGAATGATATCCCTTTTTGCAAAGGAAATTTTTTATTTCCTGAACTTTTTGAAAAAAGAAAAGAAATTTTTAAGATATATGAAGAATTTTTATCAGCATCATCAATAGAAGAATTATCAAAATGGTTTGGACTAAAAAAATTAGATGAAGTAGAAAGATATAAAGAAAGCTTATTGGATAAATCAACAATGAAAGCCATCCTTAGATATGAAGGTGTTGCTTTTGATGCTTTAGATTATAATAGTTTAGATCTAGATGCTCAAAAATTTGTTGATGAAAATGTTGTCTTATTTTCAAATCTTTTTGGGCCTTTAAAAGCAAGCGATCTAATTCCTGATTATAAATATAAACAAGGTGCGAAACTTCCAAATATAAATGTAGAAAAGTTTTATATGGAGAACTTCACAGAAGTTTTAGATGATTTTGTAGGTGAAGAAGTAATTGATTTAAGAGCAGGTTTTTATGAAAAGTTTTATAAAGTAAAAAATGCACAAGTCTTGACTTTCAAATTTATAAAAGATGGAAAAGTGGTATCTCATTGGGCTAAGTTTTATAGAGGGAAAGTCTTACAAGAAATTGCAAAAAATAGAATAAATTCACATAGTGAATTTATGAATATGCAAATTTCTGGATTGAAATTAAATGAAATACAAGAGAGAAAAAATATTAAATTGTTGATAATGGACATTGTTTAATGAATAAAGATTTCTTAAAAACTTTAACAATCTTATATGTTGAGGATGATGAAAATATAAGAACAAGCCTTGAGAAGGTCTTTAATAAAGCATTTAAAAAAGTATATTTTGCAGAAAATGGTTTTGATGCATTGGAACAATATAAAAGTATTATAAAAAAAGAAAATATTGATGCAATAATTTCTGATATAAGTATGCCTAAAATGACTGGTATTGAATTACTTGAAAAAATTAGGGAAAAAGATAAAGAGTTACCTTTTTTAATAACAACTGCTTTTGGTGATTCTGAATATTTATTAAAAGCAATTAATCATGAAGCCTCTTATTATGCAATAAAACCAATTAATATAATGGAATTGATATTAAAAATAGAGACATTATGTGAAGCAAGAAGTCATAATTTAATTGTTATGGAACAGAAAAAGAATTTAGAAGAGTTTTTAACTATCATCAATCAAGTTGCAATTATTTCAAAGACTGATACCGAAGGTACTATTCTTTATGCAAATGAAAACTTTTGTGAAATTTCAGGATATTCTGAAAATGAACTAATAGGTAATTCTCATAATCTTGTAAGGCATCCCGATGTTCCTGCTAGTATATTTAAAGAACTTTGGCATACGATTAAGTTAGGTAAGATATGGAAAGGTAAATTAAAAAATAGAGCAAAGGATAAAAGAGAATATTATGTAAACTCTACAATACTTCCTCTATATGATGATTATGGAAAAGAGATTATAGAGTATATTGGTATTAGATTTTTAACTACTCAAGAAGATACAGAAAGAAGAGAATTTAAAAGAAAAGTTATCAATAGTGTTAAAGAAACAAAAGAGTATAAAATTGAAGTAAATAAAAGAATCCAAGAATTAGAATCTCAATTAAAAAAATATCAAAGTGTTTATTATATTGATGATGCTTTGCAAAAAGAAAAAAAGAAATCATCAGAATTATTAGCTCAAGTTAACTTTTATAAAGAAGATGCCTTATTAATAAAAGATAAGTATGAAGAACTGCTACATAAGGCAAATGATGAAGCTGCTGAAAATAGATATGATATAAAAGTTCTAAAAAATGACAATGAAAACTTATCTCAAAAAGTCAATAAACTAAATTATGAAAAGAATAAGAAGATTAAAGAAATTGAAAGATTAAATGATCAAAACCTTGAGCAATCATTATTAATTCAAGAATTAAAAGATGTATTAAAATATAGAGAAGAAGAGCTAGGACTTATCTAACTCCTCTTCATTTCTGAAATAAAAAACTAGTAAACCACTCAATTTCATACAATTCTCATATGTACGGTCTATAATCGATATTCTATTATATAAGCTTAATTTAAGTTCTAAAAAATATCTAATGATATTTTTTAGTTTAATATTATTCTATTTACTAGGAGATTAAGATGGAAGATAAAGAATTTTTAAAAAGTCTATCTGTACTTTATGTAGAGGATTCTAAGACAATTAGAATGTCAGTACAAGATGAAATTGGAAAATTGTTTAAAAGCTTTCATACTGCTGTAGATGGTGAAGAAGCCCTAAAAAGATACAATATATTAAAATCAAAAAATATAAGACTTGATGTAATTATTAGTGATATTAATATGCCAAAAATGGACGGAATTGAACTTCTAGAAAAAATAAGAGAAGATGATTTAGAAATGCCTTTTCTTTTTACTACCGCACATTTAGATAAAGATTACTTATTAAGAGCAATTGATTTAAGTGCTACTGAATATATTTTAAAACCAATTAATATAGAAGATGCTTTAAAGAAAATTATTCGTGAATGTAAAATAAAAAGTCAAAATAAAGCAATCAAACATCAAAAAGACGAATTAGAATCTTATCTTGAAGCAATAGAAAACGTTGCAAACATATCAAAAACTGATGTCAAAGGAAATATAATTTTTGCAAATAAACACTTTTGTGATGTCTCTCAATACACTTTAGATGAGATTATAAATAAAAATCATAGTATTGTAAGTCATCCAAATACCCCTTCTGATACATATGTAAATCTTTGGAAAACAATATCTTCTGGTCATACGTGGAAAGGAAAACTAAAAAATAGAGCTAAAGATGGAAGTGAATATTATTCTAACATAACAATAATCCCAAGGTATGACGAGTTTGGTAAAGATATAATAGAATATATTGGAATAAGTTTTATTATCACAGAAGAGGAACTTGAACGAAGAGAATTTAAGAAAAAAGTTATGCAAAATGTGAAAGATAATAGACAACAAAAGATTGAGAATGAAAAATATATAAAAGATTTAGAAGATAAAATAAAAAATAGTGATAGTTCATTAATTATTCATTTGGAAAATAGTTTAAATAATGAAAGAAAAAAAATTATAAAGTTAAATATCCAAATTGAATTTTATGAAGATGAAATAAAAAAGAATACTATTAAATATGAAAAAATGATTGAAACCTCAAATGAAAAAATAAAGCAAGCATTTGTTTATGCAAAAAAATTAAAGCAGAAAATGAAAAGTTTGTTTTTGAGCTTAGTTCATTAAAAGCTGATGCAGAAGAAAAAAAGAAAAATATATTAAAATTATGTAAAATGATTTCTTCACAAGAAAAGATTATTAGTGATTTAAAAGATGTAATAGAACATAGAGAAGGACAATTAGGTCTGGATTAATATTGTATTGTTAGGCGTGTGTATTAAGTTTTTTATTAAATAGAAAAAATAAAGAAAATAAAGAAAATACTGCTGAATATAAAAATAAATTCTCTCCATAAACCCATCCTGCAACTAAGGCTCCTAAGAAGCCTCCTAATCCATACGCAACTCCATACATAAATTGCTGTGCAAGTTTTTTATTTTCATATAAAGTATAAAGAAAAATGATTACAGCACTATGATAAAGTCCAAATGAAAAGGCATGAATACTTTGTGTAAAGAATGTAATTGTTAAACTATCTGGAAATAAATATAATAAAAACCATCTAAGAATTGTAATAGCTACTGAGAACTTGATAATATTTAATAAATTTCTTTTTAAAAGTGGTGCTTGAAAATATAAAAGTATAATTTCACAAAGAACACCAAATGACCAAAGATAAGATGTCATTTCTAAACTTATCCCATTATCTGTTTCATAAATAGTAAAGAAGTTATAGAATCCTCCAAAACTTAGTTGCATAAAAAATAAACTAACCCAGAAAGGCCAATATTTAAAAAAAGAAAATGGTTCTTTAGAAATCTTTTCATCATGGTTTACATCATCATAACTTAAAAGAAGAAGAGCAAAGATAACGGTTAATATATTAACAACTAAATAATAATGTAGTGCAATATATGGATTAGTTAAAAATTGTCCTAATAAAAGGGATATAACAGTAAATCCTATTGAACCATAAAGCCTTGATTTCCCATATCTATCTTTACCTAATACTTTTATTGCGGTTACTTCTAAGTAGGGTAATATTAAAGATAAACAAGCTCCTAGAATTGCATTGTTAATCATAAAAGCATAAAAATTTTCTATTGTTAAATAGAATAATGATGAACAGATAATAGATAACAGTAGGGCTATTTTAAATACTGATTGATTTAGTTTTATATGCTTTAAAAATAAAAAGGGAGTTATAAATCTCATCAATGGAGCTAATGCAAAAATAATACCAATATCAATAGCACTGTAACCTAAATCATTTAAGACTTTAGGTAAAAATATTATATATACACCAACTGCTGCAAAATAGAAAAAATAAAATGCAGATAGTTTAAAAAATAGCATCTACTTTATGAATCGTATTCGATGATACTAGTATTTGAAAATATATCTTGAAAGGTTTTATTATCTTTTCTAAAGTAGACAGTAAAAAGTCCAAAAATTGATAGGATAGAAACTAAAAGAATAAAGTATCTAATTACTAAAGAAAAGAAAGGCAGTTTATCTTTATTATTATGAATAAGTTTTAATCCATAAGCTTTCATTCCAGGTGTTTGTCCTGTCTTTATCCAAAAAGCAATAATAATTAAAAAGTGGATTCCTAGTATTAAACCCCAACCTTCAATTCTAAATTGACTAAAAATATCACCACTTCCCATTATAAGGTAGATTACAATGTACAAAATAGGAGTAGTGATTAAAAAAGTATCAGTAATAAAAGCTTTTATTCTAGATAGAATTGGAGCACAAGGAGTTTCTGAACTATTTTCTTCAAATTCAACTTCAGTTTGTTCTTCAACTTTCCCTTGTTTTATATCTCTCCATCTACTCATAAAAATTAGTTTCCTCTACTACCTGGTTTATATGCAATACTTCCTTCTTTACACATTGGACAATCTTCTGGAGAATACATTTCAAAAGTAAAGTCATCTAATGCGAAAAGTGGTTTATCAAGTGGCAATTTACAGTTTTCTTTAGTTTCAAGGTCACTTCCTACTCTTGAACAAAAACCTCTATTTGCTAATGCTGCATATGCAACAATATTTCCACCATCAGCTTCAACTTGACGTGCAGCTTCTAAAGCAGAACCACCAGTTGTGATGATATCTTCACAAATAACATAATTTTCACCTTCTTGTACTTCAAAACCTCTTCTAATAGTCATATCTCCATCAACTCTTTCTGCAAAGATAAATCTTACATCAAGCGCAGTCGCTAATGCAAAACCAGCAATAAGTCCACCAAGTGCAGGAGAACAAACAGCATCTACTTTTATTCCAGATTCTTTAATCTGTTGCTAAAGACTCTGCTAATAATTTAGCAGTTTTAGGATCTTCTAAAACTTTTGCAGACTGTAAATAGAAATGAAGAATGATTTCCACTACTTAATTTAAAGTGTCCTTCTAATAAGGCACTTGCATCTTTATATATTTGTGCTACGTTCATGATTAAACCGTTAAAATTTCTTGTTCTTTAGCTTTTAACGTATCATCAGCTTTTGTTACATATGAATCAGTAATTTTTTGAACTTCATCTAGAGCTTTTTTATTTTCATCATCAGTGATTTCTTTATCTTTATGTAAAACTTTGATTTTATCATTTGCATGTTTTCTTACATTTCTGATTGCAACTTTTGCATTATCAGTCATAGTTTTAGCACCTTTAGCACTCTCTTTTCTTTGTTCAACAGTCATTGGAGGGAAAAATAATTTGATTAAATCTCCATCATTATTTGGATTAACACCAATATTTGCAGCATTAATTGCTTGTTCTATATCACCTAAAAGATTCTTTTCCCAAGGATTTACTACGATTGTTGTTGCGTCAGCTGCTAAAACAGAACCAACTTGATTTAAATCTGTTGGAGTTCCATAATAATCAACTTTAACACCATCTAAAACAGAAGTAGTAACTTTCCCTGTTCTTAATGTTTTATAGTCTCTTTTTAAAGACTCAATCGATTTGTCCATATGTTCTTTTGCTTCTTGATAGATTTCTTGTAACATTCTATATTCTCCTTAAGTATGTTTTATTAGTTTCTGGTTGTTATAAAATTTGAAATTGATTATACCATTATAAACTTTTATGAAAAGCTTTGTCTTGAAAAAATTGTGAGTAATGTTTTGTTTGTATGTAATTAATCTATGATATGCATCTTGTTGTGCATATTCATAGATTGAAAGATTTGCAAGAAGTAATAAATACTTCATTTAATTTTTTAAAATTACTTACTTGCTGGTACTGTTGGAATTACAGGTGCAGTTGGTGCTGCATTTTCAACAGGTGTTGTAGGAATTAAACTATCCGTTTTAACGCTATCTACTGCACTTCCTAATTTTTCTTGATTATAAGTATAACCTAGAGTTAATGTGTTAATTACGAAAAGTAATCCTAATGTCATAGTCACTTTAGTTAAAAAGCTTCCTGGTCCTTTTGCTCCAAAGACAGAGTCGTTACTTCCACTGTAAGCTCCAAGTCCAATACTTGAACTCTTTTGTAGTAATACTGCGATTACAATTAAAACTGCTAAAATAACTTGTACTATTAAAAGTGTAGATGCCATGTTAATTTTCCTTTTAAAAAATGGTAGGTATTTTATCTAAAACTTATTAAAAAAAGGTTAAAATGATATTTATGTCTGTAAAAAACCAATTTTCAAAACATGCAAATGAATATAATAACTTCAATATCATCCAACAAATTGCTGCAAAAGCTTTAGTTCGTGATATAACAAATAAACCTAAAACCATTTTAGAAATAGGCTGTGGCTCAGGTCAAGTATATAAATATATAACATGGGATGTTGATAAATACAATGCAATAGATTTCTCTTCTTCAATGTGTGAAATACATCCTAAAAATAAAAACTTAGAAGTATCTTGTTATGATTTTGATTCAGATGAATTTTATAATTTTCTAAAAAATAAGAAGTTTGATCTAGTTATCTCTTCTTCTGCTATGCAATGGTCAAAAGACTTAAAGAAGTTAATTGGTGCTTTGTCTGAAACAACAAACGAAATAAATGCAGTGCTATTTACTTCAAATACATTTAAAACAATTCAAAATATTACAGAGTCTAGTTCTCCCATTCTTTCAACAGAAGAAATAAAACAAGCTTTTTCTACTTATTATAAATGTGAATTTGAAGTTCATGATTATAATTTAGAATTTGAAAATAAGAAAAAGCTATTTGATTATATAAAAAATTCTGGAGTAAGTGGTGGAAATTCTGCTTTAGATTTTAAAACAGCAAAAAAACTATATAAAGAGTATAAGTTAAATTATTTAGAATTTGAAGTGATTTTTGTTAAAACAATCTCTAAATTATAGAGTTCGTATCTTATATATTTGAAATTTTCACTATCTTTTATAGATATTAATTTACAAAATTCTTCAAGTACTCTTGAACTCTCTTGAGCTCTTTTAAAGTTAGCAATTAGTATTGAAAAAAGATCATTCCTATTTTGTTCACTTTTAATTGACTCTCTTAATACATCATTTTGAATATCTCTAGTTTCTAAAAGTTCAGTATAATTTTCAAGTCTTGATAAATGTCGTAGAGTTTTTAATTTAGATGAAGTTTCTTTATCATTGTATACATATCTAAATATATCTTCTACTACGCGAATACCTTCTCGTAGTCTATTTAGATTTGCATCAATAAGTCTTAGATTATTTTGTTCTAGCATTATAATTAGTAAAAGCTAAGATAGCTTCATAAAGAAGCTATCTATAACTTTAGTCGTCACTACCTAAAATTCCAAAAATTTGTAATAATGAAGAGAATAGGTTAAAGAACGCCATATATAAATCCAATGCTGCTACAACAGGAGAGTCATATCCACCTTGAATAATTGATTGAGTTGTATATAAAATAAACCCACACATTAAAAGTGCAATACCACTAGATAAGATTAAGTGGAATAAACTTGAATATGCAAAGAAATTAAATGATACTCCTAAAGCAAAGATAATTGCAGCAATAAATATAATCCAAAATGAAGCAAATAAAAACCCTCTCATAAAAGAGAAGTCTCTTTTAGTTGTCAGGGCAAAAAATGAAATTCCACCGAAAGCAACGGCCGTCATTAAAAAAGCTTGTCCTGCTATTGAAGCACCACTTGGCATTGCTAATGTCATAGCCAATAATGGAGCAATCATTAATCCTGTAAGAAATGTAGTAGCGAATAAAGCTACTAGGTTAAGACCTGCTGTATGTCTAACTGCTGGAACAACAAACCATGCTAATGCAATAAAAACACCAAATAGGACCCATTGCATTCCACCAATTAAATATGAAATAATATCAAGCCCAATATATGCACCTGCCGTAGCAGCTAACATTGAGCCAGCAAACAACTGATAAGTTGCTTTTAAAAAACTCATTAAATGTACTCTTGATTCATCAGTAGATACATTATGTTGAGATGATTCTTGTGAAAGATAATCTCTGTTATACATTTCAATCCTTTATTTTTTTTTGATATTTTATAATGTTAGTCTTAATATTTACTTTAAGATTAAATATTAAAATTTGTTTGTAACTTTTCATGCTATATATAATAATGATAAAAATAAGAGATAGCTTAAAAAAGGGGAAGCTGG